>JGI24707J26582_10000415_pt1 | contig 32689 bp, 31 predicted proteins | sample BioPla1DNA1_FD_26582 | JGI IMG/M metagenome (IMG submission 26582)
CCTAAAGGGTGGTTTTTATTTATGCGCCAATTTTATTTACTATCTTAGCTAAGCTTGATTTCTTTCTAGCAGCAGCATTCTTATGGAATACACCTTTAGAAACAGCTTTATCAATTTCAGTAGCAGCTTTCGCTAAAGCAATTTTAGCTTCTTCAAGATTATTATTTTCGGCGGTTAAAACAACTTTCTTTATAGCTGTTTTAACTTTTGATTTAATAATACGATTTCTTAAAGTTTTTGTTTGGATAACTTTTATTCTTTTCTTTGAAGATTTTATATTTGCCATCTTGTCACCTCCTCAGGATTCGTGATTAGACGAGACACATCTTTTATTTGGGGAATAATAGACGAATCATTTAAAGTCAAACATAATATATTTTAATCTATAAAAGGAAATAAGTCAATGAATATAAGAAAAAATACTGGAAAAAATACTTTTATGCACTTTAACAATAGGAGATGATAATATGGGAAAAGAAGGAACTAAGTTTAGCGTTCGGACGGACCTAGCAATAGAAACTAGGGAAATGGTCAAAAAAGAAGAAAATGTAGAAGTTCCTGGGGTAAAGGTAACTGTGGAGGAGCAAAAAGAAAAGGAAATAACTGTGACATGGGTGGAAATTATGAACGAAGAGGGAGAAAAACAAATGGGTAAGCCCATGGGGAATTATATTACTGTTGAAAGCCCCCTTATGAAAGAAAATGATGTGGAAGCCCATGAAGAAATCATTAGGACATTGGCGAAACAATTGGTAAAAATAAAAGAATTAGATGAAGATACGGTTATATTGATAGTAGGATTAGGAAATTGGAATGTAACCCCTGACGCCCTAGGACCTAAGGTAGTTTCTAAGGTATTTGTGACAAGACATTTACTTTCACAGGTGCCGGAGCAAATTGATGAATCAGTTCGTCCAATAAGCGCTATTTCTCCTGGTGTAATGGGAATTACGGGGATAGAAACCAGTGAAATTATTGAAGGAGTAGTCAAAAAAGTAAAGCCCGATTTGGTTGTGGCTATTGATGCCTTAGCATCAAGAAAGGCAAGCCGGGTCAATGCAACGATACAGATAGCAGATACCGGAGTGCACCCAGGTTCAGGGGTAGGCAATAGGCGAAAAGGTTTAAATGAAGAAACCTTAGGGGTTCCGGTTATTGCCATTGGGGTTCCTACAGTTGTGGATGCAGCAACCTTAGTAAATGATACAATAGACCATTTAATTGAAGCCATGTTAAAAGAGGCTAATCCCAATATGGGTTTTTATAAAATGCTAGAGGATTTAAATGAACAAGAAAAATACCAATTAATAAAAGAAGTCTTAAATCCCTATGTAGGAGATTTGTTCGTAACTCCTAAAGAAATTGATTCAGTGATTGATAGACTGGCATATATCATTTCTAATGGTATAAATATTGCTTTTCACCCTGGAATTGATTTAAAAGATATTAATAGATATACGTATTAAAATCATAATGTATGCCCTACAATAATAAAATATATATATACAATTTCTAAAGATAATTATTGGGGGGCAATATTTTGATAAGAATTCATACGGTTAATATCAAAAAAATAAAGTCAGGAACAATATTCATTATAATTTTAGCTTTTTCAGTCTTTTTTATATCTAAATTACTGCAGATTGCTAGTAGGGATATTTCAATTGATTTTGAAGATAAAATCGGTGGAGTTCCGCGATACATTAAAGAACAATCTTATAATCCTCAGATTTATAAAAAGATAATCGACCAAACTATTCCGTATGTTGATGAGTATTCAAATAATGGACAGACTGTAGATGGTTTAGCTACGAATATAATGATTCTTTTTACAGGTATAAACTCAAATAAGTTAAACACTATTTTTGAAGGAATTATCCCTGCATCAAAAAGCCTATATCTAAACTCATTGCAATATGCACAAAATGTAATAGAGGTAGAAGGACATTTTGAGGATTACTTGAAAAATGAGGATAAAGGAATATATCAAAATGAAGAAGATTTTTATGATGGTGGCATGGAAGAAGCAGATACATTTGAGGATCCCTTTAGTAATTCTAAAATCATATACACAGAGGAACAACTCAAAGATATTGATTTTCTATACAGAAATATTTATAATTTCCAAGGGAATTTAAGATTAACCTATAAGGAAATACCGGCAGCAAAACTTATTAAAAAGGATATGACCTTAAAGAAAAAGGACTCCAAACCCCAAATATTAATATTTCATACCCATTCTCAGGAAAATTTTATAGATAGCAATCCTAAGAATTTAAACGAGGGAGTTATAGGTTTAGGTGATGAATTAGCAAAAATTCTCCAAAGAGAATATGGGGTTGGGGTATTACATCATAAGGGGCAATACGATGTAATGAATGGGAAATTAATGAGGGATGGAAGTTATGAAAGGGTGGAGCCTGCCATAAGAAAAATTTTAAAACAAAACCCTTCCATTGAGGTGCTTATTGACTTGCATAGGGATGGGGTACTAGAGCATGTGAGATTAGCTACCACAATAGATGGAAAACCCACAGCAAAGATTATGTTTGTAAATGGTGCTTGCAAAATTATGAAAGATGGTCGGCTTACAGAAGTTACAAGTCTCCCAAATCCATATAGAGAAGAAAATCTTGCGTTTAGTTTGCAGATGCAGCTTAAGGGCAATGAACTTTATCCTGATTTACTAAGAAAAATATATATAAAGCCCTATAGGTATACCCTTCATATGCTTCCTAAATCCTTAATCATAGAAGTAGGTGCCAACACCAATACCCTAGAGGAAGCAAAGAACTCAATGAAGCCCCTAGCAGAAATTTTAGCAAAGGTTTTGGAACTGCAAAATTAGAAGGTATTGAGCCATGACCTGGCCTATGTTATAATATGTTGATGTATAAAAACAAGCATTAAAGCCAACTGTAAATCGGTTGGTTTTCTTAAGATACTATATTAAGGAGGAACACCCAAGATGTCCCTTTCAAAACAAAAGAGAACTAGAAACTTTTGCATTATTGCCCATATAGATCATGGGAAATCAACTTTAGCAGATAGGATTATTCAAAAAACCGGCTTACTTACGGAACGGGAAATGCAGGCACAAGTCCTAGACAATATGGATTTGGAAAGAGAAAGAGGAATCACCATTAAGTCCCAAGCTGTTAGATTAATATATAAAGGCGAGGACAATGAAGAGTATATATTTAATTTAATCGATACCCCGGGGCATGTGGATTTTAATTATGAAGTATCCAGGAGCCTTGCAGCTTGTGAGGGAGCAATTCTAGTAGTAGATGCAGCCCAAGGTATAGAGGCGCAGACCTTAGCAAATGTGTATTTAGCTTTAGAGCATAATCTAGAGATTATACCAGTAATTAATAAAATCGACTTACCCAGTGCGAACCCTCCTAATGCAATCAAAGAAATAGAGGATATAATAGGTATACCTGCAGAAGATGCGCCACTTATATCTGCAAAAGCAGGTATAAACATAGAACAGGTTCTAGAAAAAATAGTTCAAGGGGTGCCGAGTCCAAAGGGGGATTTTGATACTCCCCTTAAAGCCCTTGTCTTCGACTCCATATATGATCCCTATAAAGGAGTTATTGCTTTTTGTAGGATAAAAGAAGGAATCATTAAAAAAGGTATAAAAATCAAAATGATGTCAACAGGAAAAGAATTCGAAGTAACTGAAGTGGGTTTTTTTGGACCTGGTCGGTTTGTTGTTACCGATGAATTGGAAGCGGGGGATGTTGGCTATATAGCAGCCAGCATTAAAAATGTAAAAGATACAAGTGTTGGGGATACCATTACAGATGCCACTAATCCTGCAGAACACCCCTTGCCTGGATATAAAAAAGTTAACCCCATGGTTTATTGTGGAATGTATCCTGCCGATGGAGCTAAATACGAAGATTTAAGAGAGGCCCTTGAAAGACTCCAGTTAAATGATGCGGCATTGATATATGAACCAGAAAATTCCATAGCCTTAGGCTTTGGTTTTAGATGTGGTTTTTTAGGTTTACTCCATATGGAGATTATTCAAGAACGTTTAGAAAGAGAATACAATTTAGATTTGGTTACAACTGCCCCTAGTGTTATATATAAGGTTTATAAGACCAATGGAGAAATGATTCATTTATCCAATCCTGCAGACCTTCCAGAACCATCTGAAATTGAACATATGGAAGAACCGATTGTGAAAGCAGAAATAATTGTACCTACAGATTATGTTGGTGCCATTATGGAATTATGTCAAGAACGCAGGGGAGAATACATAGGAATGGATTATATTGAAGAAACTAGAGCAGTTCTTACCTATCATCTCCCTCTAAATGAAATAATATATGACTTTTTTGATGCTTTAAAATCTAGGACAAGGGGATATGCCTCCTTTGACTATGAATTAATAGGCTATCATGAATCCAATTTGGCTAAACTGGATATTATGGTTAACAAAGAAGTGGTGGATGCCTTAAGTTTTATTGTTCATGAAGATAAAGCCTATGAAAGAGGCAGGAAAATCGCAGAAAAACTAAAACAAGAAATACCAAGACATTTATTCGAGATTCCCATACAAGCTGCTATAGGCAATAAGATAATTGCTAGGGAAACAATTAGCGCTATGAGAAAAGATGTATTGGCTAAATGTTATGGTGGGGATATTTCCCGTAAGAGAAAACTATTAGAAAAACAAAAAGAAGGTAAAAAGAGAATGCGCCAAATCGGAAACGTAGAAGTGCCCCAATCTGCATTTATGAGCGTATTAAAATTGGAGTAAAAAATGGACAATCGTATAGGATTATATATTCATATACCCTTTTGTAAATCTAAATGCTATTATTGTGATTTTGCTTCCTATGCAAATCAAAATGAAAAAATGAAGGCTTATGTTTTAGCATTAACAAAAGAAATAAAACATTATGGAAAAATATTTTCAGATAAAAAAGTTGACTCAATATTTATAGGAGGAGGAACTCCTACAGTTCTTCCTCTTGATTTAATTAAAGAGTTGATGCAAACTATATTTTGTAATTTTTCCTTGGAATATAATGCGGAAATTACCATAGAAAGCAATCCGGGGACCTTAAATAAAGAAATGCTTAAACTATTAAAAAGGCTAAATATCAATAGATTAAGTATAGGACTTCAAGCATGCCAAAACAATCTTCTAAAAGCTATTGGAAGAATTCATACAGTAGAAGATTTTAACCAAAATTTTTTCCATGCGAGGGAAGCAGGGTTTAACAATATCAATGTAGATTTGATGTTTGCTCTTCCTAATCAAACAATAAAAGATTGGCAGGTAACCCTTGAGTACATCTCAGATTTAAGTCCGGAGCATATTTCTTGCTATAGCCTAATAATAGAGGAAGGCACACCTTTTGGAAAATGGGAGGAGCAAGGCAAAATAAAAAGATGTGATGAAAAGTTAGATAGATGTATGTACCACTATGCCAAAAAATATTTAAATAGTAAGGAATATAAACATTATGAAATTTCCAATTTCTCAAAGCCTTCTTCTGAGAGTAAACATAATCTAATATATTGGCAGTATAAGCCCTATATCGGTATGGGGTTGGGAGCTCATTCATTTGTGGATGGAAAGCGTTATCACAACACCTATAATTTAGAGAAATATATACAAGCCAAAGGTGAAATAAGAAGTTTGCAAGAAGACATAGAAATACTTCCCCCTTCGATGCAGTATTCCGAATACATATTTTTAGGGCTTCGCCTTTTAAAAGGTATATCCATCAAAGAGTTTGAGGTTTATTTTAAGACTTCATTTGATAAATTATTTGGAGAAAGTGTAAAAAAACTTATAGAACTGCGTCTTCTAGAAAAGAATAAAGATAGAATAAACCTTACATCAAAAGGACTTGATGTAAGCAATACAGTTTTTACAGAATTTTTATTATAAAACACTAAATAATATCTTGACAAAATATATTTAGGGTGGTATTTTAGATGTGAAGTTAGCACTCACACCACTTGAGTGCTAACAACTAATAGGAAGTGATTATATGATCTTAGATGAGAGAAAAATTAAAATACTAGATGCGATTATTAAAGATTATATACTTACAGGAGAACCCGTAGGCTCTAGGACTATTTCCAAAAAATACGAGTTAGGTGTAAGCTCTGCAACCATAAGGAACGAAATGTCTGATTTAGAAGAATACGGTTTTATTGTTCAGCCGTATACCTCGGCGGGAAGAATTCCTTCCGATAAGGGATATCGTTTATATGTAGATCAGTTAATGGAATGTAAGGCTATCAGTGATGATAGATTGATTATGTTTGAAAAAATGCTAGAAAGTAAAATCCATAAAATAGATTCCTTAATAAGAGAAGTGGCAAAGCTTTTATCTCTATTTACCAATTATACATCGATGATTTCTGCACCTCAAATTCAAAAAACAAGACTAAAACATATGCAGCTTATACCCTTGGATTCTAATTCCGTCATATTGATTATAGTAACCGATGCCAATATAATAACAAATAATGTTATTCAAATGGATATGGCTGCAGATCAAGACACTTTAAATAAATTGTCTGTTATGCTTAATGATTATTTAAGGGGATTGACTATAGAGCAAATAAATCTTCCCTTAATTCAAGAATTAAAGGTTAAGATGGGCATATATGGTGAGATAGTTAGTCCAATATTAGATGTAATTGCTAAATCTATCAAATCTAAGATAACTCCGGAAGTTTATTTAAGTGGGGCAATAAATATGCTGGATTTTCCTGAATTTAGCGATATAGTTAAGGCGAAACAGCTATTTAATACCTTAGAAGAAAATGATTTTTTAGCATCAATTTTATTAAAAAATCCATCAGATGGGATTAAAATAACCATTGGGGAAGAAAATGAAGTTGATGAAATTAAAAATTGTAGTTTGATTACCGCATCTTATGAGATAGGAGGAAAAAGTGTAGGAACTATAGGAATTATTGGTCCGACAAGGATGGAATATGGAAAAGTAGTTTCTACATTATCATATATTTCCAAAAATTTGGATAAATTATTAAAGAAATTTTCCGATGGATGAAATTAAAAAATAAGAAAAAGGGTGTATAAAGTGGATAAGGATCAGATATTAGAAAATGAAAATACTGCTGAAACAATAGGCGAAGAAGAAATTGAAGTAATCGATACTAAGGATTCATCAGATAACTCTGAGGGTATAGAAGATATCCTAGGAGAAAAAGATAAATTACTTGATGAATTAAAAGACAGACTTCAAAGGACAATGGCTGAGTTTGATAATTTTCGTAAACGTACCATTAAAGAAAAGGCTGTACTTTATGAAGATGGTGTTCGTAGCACCATAGAACAAATACTGCCGGTTATAGATAATTTTGAAAGAGCCTTAAATACTTCTAAGGAAGAAAACGAAAAAAATCCTTTTTTCGAAGGAATGACAATGATATATAGACAATTTAAAGATATTTTGTCTTCTATGGGTGTGGAGGACATTCAAGCTGTTGGGGAGCAGTTTAACCCAAATCTCCATAATGCAGTAACCCATGTAGAAGATGAAAACTTTGGAGAAAGTGAAATTATAGAGGAATTCCAGAAAGGCTATATCTACAAAGATAAAGTTATTAGATACAGTATGGTTAAAGTAGCAAATTAAAAATTATGTTTAGGAGGATAAATCATGGGAAAGATTATTGGTATTGATTTAGGAACAACTAACTCTTGTGTAGCTGTAATGGAAGGGGGAAAACCTGTTGTTATTCCAAGTTCAGAAGGAACAAGAACTACCCCATCTGTAATTGCATTTACTAAGNCAGGGGAAAGATTAGTAGGTGAAACTGCAAAACGTCAAGCAGTAACCAATCCGGATAATACGGTAGGTTCTATTAAAAGACATATGGGCTCTGATTTTAGAGTTAAGATAGATGATAAATCTTTTAGTCCTCAGGAAATTTCTGCTATGGTTTTACAGAAGCTAAAGGCAGATGCAGAAGCTTATTTAGGAGAAAGTGTTACAGAAGCAGTTATTACAGTACCGGCTTATTTTTCAGATAGCCAAAGACAAGCAACAAAAGATGCAGGTAAAATTTCTGGTTTAGATGTGAAAAGGATTATTAACGAACCTACAGCAGCAGCTCTTGCCTACGGCTTAGAAAATGAAAAAGAACAAAAGATTATGGTATATGACCTAGGTGGAGGAACATTTGACGTATCTATTATAGAGATTGGTGATGGAGTAATCGAAGTTCTTGCGACCCACGGGGATAATAAATTAGGTGGGGATGACTTCGATGATAGAATTATCAATTACTTAGTAGAAGAGTTCAAAAAAACCGACGGAATTAGCTTAAGTCAGGATAAAATGGCTATGCAACGTTTAAAAGAAGCTGCAGAAAAAGCTAAAAAAGAATTGTCCACAGTAACAACTACAAATATAAATTTACCATTTATTACGGCGAACCAAGAAGGACCTAAACATTTGGATATTACCCTAACTAGAGCAAAGTTTGATGAATTAACTGCTGATTTAGTAGAAAAAACAATGAACCCTGTAAGAGCAGCTCTTTCCGATGCGGATTTAAACCCGACAGAACTTGATAAAATCCTTCTGGTAGGGGGTTCTACCCGTATATTGGCAGTTCAAGAGGCAGTTAAACAACTAACTGGTAAAGAGCCATTCAAAGGGATTAATCCGGATGAATGTGTAGCAATTGGGGCATCAATACAAGGAGGAAAATTAGCAGGAGATGAAGGAGCAGGAGATATTCTTCTTCTAGATGTAACACCCCTTTCCCTTGGAATTGAAACCCTAGGAGGAGTAGCAACAAAGTTAATAGAACGAAATACAACAATTCCTACACGAAAGAGCCAAGTATTTTCGACCGCTGAGGATAATCAAACAGCAGTTGACATCCATGTTGTACAAGGAGAACGTCCAATGGTAAGGGATAATAAGACACTAGGACGCTTTAGACTGGATGGTATTGCACCGGCCCCTAGGGGAATTCCTCAAATAGAAGTTACCTTTGATATAGATGCAAATGGTATTGTTAATGTATCTGCTAAGGATTTAGGAACAGGTAAAGAGCAGCATATCACAATTACTGCAAGTACCAATTTAAATGATGATGAAATTGAAAAGGCGGTTAAGGAAGCAGAACAGTACGCTGAGCAAGATAAAAAAAGAAAAGAAGCAATCGATACAAAAAATGAAGCAGAATCTATGGTGTTCCAAACAGAAAAGACTTTAAAAGAGCTAGGAGATAAGGTAGAAGCTCCTGATAAAGAAAAAGTAGAAAGCGAACTAAAGAAACTAAAAGATATGCTTGAAAAGTCAAATGTTGAAGATATGAGTGATAAAGAAGTAGAAGAGCTTAAAAAGGCTAAAGAAGATTTAACTAATGCATTTTATGAAATTTCTGCTAAATTGTATCAACAACAGGCACCTGAGGGAGAGAGTGCCCCAAGTCCTGGAAGTCCTGGAACCGCTGGGGCCGATGATAATGTGGTAGATGCCGACTATAAGGAATTATAAAAATGATTTAAAGCCAAAGAAAAATTCTTTGGCTTTTTCTAAGCAATTTAATTTGATTTTAAATAGGTATAAATATATAATATAGTTTTAGAATTGATTTCCTATGAATCTTTAGATTCTTTGCTCCGCTTTTGCGGAGGGACTATTTATAATAAATATAAGCAAAATTGTTAATTTGGAAGGTGAAAAAATGGCAGATAGAGATTATTATGAGATTCTGGGTTTGGATAGAGATGCAGCCGATTCGGATATAAAAAAGGCGTATCGTAAATTAGCAAAACAATACCATCCTGATATGAATCCTGATAACGAGGAAGCAGAGCATAAGTTTAAAGAAGTAAGTGAAGCCTATGAAGTTCTCAGTGATCCCCAGAAAAAAGCAAAGTACGATCAATTTGGTCATGCGGCTTTTGGAAATGGGGCAGGAGGTGGCTTTGACGGTTTTGGTGGATTTAATGGTGGTTTTGATATGGGTGATATTTTTGATATGTTTGATATTTTCGGAGGAGGAATGGGTGGAAGAAAGAGAAGTGGTCCTTTACGAGGAGCGGATATTAGGGCCAGTGTCCAAATTTCCTTTAAAGATGCCGCTTTTGGAGTATCGAAGGAAATACAATTAGGTCTTTGGGAAAACTGCGATACCTGTAAGGGAAGTGGCGCAAAGGAAGGTACCCATCCTGAGACTTGTAAGCATTGTGGAGGTACGGGGCAGGTGAAAGTAACACAAAACACGCTGTTTGGCTCTATGAGTAGTGTTCGTCCCTGTGATGTATGTCATGGGGAAGGAAAGATTATCAAAGATCCCTGCAAAACCTGTTCAGGAGAAGGTAAGGTAAGAAAAACCAAGACAATAAAGGTGGATATTCCGGCAGGAATTGACCATGGGCAAAGTGTACGGATACAGGGAAAGGGTGAACCTGGTACTAAAGGAGGCCTGAATGGGGATTTGCTTATCACCGTATATGTTAAACAACACCCTATATTTGAAAGAAGAGGTAATGATGTTTATTGCGAAATTCCCATTACCTTTGCTCAAGCTGCCCTAGGTGCCGAATTAGTTGTCCCGACATTAGATGGCAATGTCCAATATTCTATTAAAGAAGGCACTCAAACAGGAACTATGTTTAGATTAAAAGGAAAAGGTATCCCCAGTGTGCGAAACCCTAAATTCCGTGGGGATCAGTATATAGAAGTAAAAATTGAAGTTCCGACAAAACTTAATGAAAAACAAAAGAATATTCTTCGGGAATTTTCAAATATTAGCGGTGATGAGGTTCATCAACAAAGGAAGGGATTCTTTGAAAAGGTAAAAGAAGCTTTTGGAGAAGCCTTTGGAAATTAAAAGCCAGGGAGATGAAGAATTTGAAATGGGTCCGTTTTACCATAAGTACAAAAAGTGAGGCAGTTGAAGCCATTATCTATGCCCTTAATGAATTAAAAATTACAGGAATAGAAATAGAAGATCCCAATGATATTGCTACTACTATGAAAAATAAGATAGAAACAGATTGGGATTATATAGATGAAGAACTGCTTAAGGATAGGGATATGAATGAGGTCCTTATAAAGGTATATTTTCCAGAGCACACAGCTTATGGAGATAAGATTATTCAAATTAAGGAGAAACTTGCTCATATAAATGAATTTCTTGATATAGGAAAGGGAACAATACAGGTTGAAACCATGGAGGAAGAAGAATGGGCAAACTCTTGGAAAAAATACTATAAACCTATTAAGATAGGGAAAAATATTATTATAAAACCCTCATGGGAGCAGTACGATTCTTTAGATGATGATGAAATCATAATTGAAATGGATCCAGGAATGGCTTTTGGAACAGGTACCCATGAGACAACATCTATGTGTATTGAATTTTTAGAGAAATTTTTAGATGAAGGTGATGTAGTTTTTGATATTGGATGTGGAAGTGGAATACTGGGTATTACTGCTGCGAAACTAGGAGCTGCCCGTGTAACAGGGGTAGACCTTGATTCTAATGCAGTTAAGGTGGCTAGAGATAATGTTGCATTTAATGGCGCAGAACATATAATGGAAATATATGAAGGGGATTTGATGGAGGTAATAAATGACAAGGCCAATATACTCGTAGCCAATATTATTGCCGATGTAATCATTAAATTATCTTCCTGTGTGCCTAAATTTTTAAAACATAAGGGATTATTTATAGCCTCGGGAATTATTAAGGAAAGGTTGCAAGAGGTAGAAGATGCAGTGATTAATAACGGATTTGATATCATTGATATATATGAAAAAGGTGAGTGGTGTGCAGTAGCTGCTAAGCTGTAAATAGCGTATGGAGGTTAATATGCCTAGATTTTTCGTGGAACCGTCCCAAATTAAAAACGATAGTATATTTATACATGGAGAAGATGTAAAACATATATCGAAGGTTCTAAGGTTAAAAAACGGAGATAAAATATCAATTTGTAATGGACAAGGGACGGATTATCAGTGTATAATAAAAAATATGGATAAAGAAATTATTGTCGCACAAATAGTTTCTAATCATCTATCACAGACAGAACCAAAAACAAAAATAACTTTATTTCAAGCCTTAGTTAAATCAGATAAAATGGATTTAATTATCCAGAAAACTGTTGAAATGGGAATTTTTAAAATTATACCTATTGTTACCGAAAGAACTGTTGTAAGGTTTGAAAATGAAAAAAAAGAACGCTCTAGGCTGGCAAGATGGCAGAAGATTGCAGAATCTGCGGCAAAGCAAAGTCAGCGGGGGATAATTCCAGAAGTGGAGCCAGTTATAACCCTATCAGAAGCTTTTGATAGATCTAAGGAAATGGATTGTAAGCTAATTCCTTATGAAAAAGAAACCGATAAGAATTTAAGAAGTATATTATCTAACTTTAACGGTGGAAATATTGCTATATTTATTGGTCCTGAAGGCGGATTTGAAGAAAGTGAAATAGCACTTGGAAAGCAACAGGGCATTATACCAATAACATTAGGTAGAAGAATTCTTCGTACTGAAACGGCGGGACTATTTACTGTGTCAATTATAATGTATCAAATGGGAGAGATGTAAAGATGTCAGGTCTAAGGATTATGGTTGTGGACGATGCTATATTTATGCGTACGGTTCTTAAAAAAATGCTTAGCGAAGAGGGCTTTGAAATAGTAGGTGAGGCAGGCAATGGTTTAGAAGCCATACAAATGGCATATAAACTTCAACCGGATATTATTACTCTAGATATTACAATGCCTGAAATGAATGGAATTAGAGCTGTACCTGAAATTTTAAAAGTAAGTCCTAATTCAAAAATTATTATATGTTCTGCCTTAGGGCAGCAGGCAATGGTTGTAGAAGCCATTAAGAGGGGAGCAAAGGACTTTATAGTAAAGCCTTTTGAAAAATCCCGGGTACTTCAGGCAATTGATAATGTATCAAGAAGTTCAAGGAGCCCAAGAAAGCCAAGGACTCAAGTAGACCCAAGAAACACCATGAATCCAAGGACTTCAGTAGATCCAAGGAATACCGTGAATCCAAGGACTTCAGCAGACCCAAGAAACACCATGAATCAAAGAAACTCAGTAGAGCCAAGGAACCCAGGTATGCCGCGAAACTTAGAAAATCCAAGAAATTCAGGGGATTCAAGAAATTCAGAGGATTCAAGAAGTTCAGAGAATCCGAGGAGTTCGGGGAGCCCAAGGGGATTTGGAAACCCAAGGAATTCAAGAGATCCAAGAAACTTTAGAAGATAAAACTGGCAGGGGTTCTGCCAGTTTTTTTAAAGCAAATTATAAGCAATGATAGGTAAGGTGAGAAGATGAATGAAATATATTTCGATAATGCTGCCACTACCAAGCCTTCTAGAAAAATAGTAGAAAAAATGGTTTCCGTTTTAGAAGAAGATTATGGAAATCCATCTTCACTTCATATTAAAGGAGTAGTAGCAGAAAGGCATATTAAAAATACAAGCCGCATCTTAGCCAATATCCTTAAGGTTCATGAAGACGAAATATTATATACCTCTGGGGGAACTGAATCAAATAATCTGGCTATTCTTGGGGTTGCATATGCATACCATCGGATAGGGAAGCACATAATTACTACTAAGATAGAACATCCTTCCGTGCAAAAGGTCTTTAGATACCTAGAGGAGAATGGTTTTGAAGTCACCTATTTAGATGTTGATTCTTCGGGATATGTTTATTTAGAACAATTAAAAAATAGTATTAAAAAAGATACAATATTGGTAAGTATTATGCATGTCAATAACGAAATTGGGACAATACAACCTATAGAGGAAATAGGACATATAATAAAAACCATAAATGTTAATACTATCTTTCATGCAGATGCTATACAATCCTTTGGCAAAATACCCATTTCTATTAAAAAGAATACTATTGATTTATTGAGTATCAGCTCTCATAAATTTCATGGACCTAAAGGCATTGGGGTACTATACAAGAAAAAAGACATCCGACTTAAACCATTAGTATTTGGAGGGGGACAACAAAAAGGTCTTAGGGCTGGCACTGAAAATGTACCGGCAATCGCGGCCTTAGGCCTAGCGGCAGAAGATATATATAAAGATTTAGATGCAAATACAAAGCATATACAATCCCTAAAAAATATGCTTTGGAAAGCTCTAGATAAAAACATAAAAGATATATATATAAATGGCCCTTCCATTGAAGAGAGTGCTCCTCATATTTTGAATATTATCTTTAAAGATATTAGGGCTGAGGTGCTTCTTCATGCCCTAGAGGCTAGAAAGATCTATGTTTCAACGGGTTCAGCATGTTCTTCTAATCAGCCCCACCCTAGTGATACTCTAATCAATATAGGGTTAAATAATGAGGAAATTGGTGGTTCCATAAGATTTAGCTTTTCAAAGTATAATACAGAAGAAGAAGTAAAAAAATGTGTACAGGATTTAGCTGAAATTGTACCGATGCTTCGTATATTTAAATGAGGAGGACATAAAAGATGAAACCTATTTATCTTATTAAGTATGGTGAAATAGCAATTAAGGGTAAAAATAGATATTTATTTGAGAATGCCCTTCTTACCAATGTGAAAAGGAGCATTCAAAAATTAGGAAGTTTTCATATACAAAAGGACCAAGGAAGGATATTAATAGAACCAAAAACAGATGTTGATTCCGAAGAGGTCATAGGTCAACTTAAAAAAGTATTTGGGGTTGTGGGTATCTGTGTGGGAATAAAAAACGAAGATATTAATATGAATACCATCAAAGAAACCGCATTATTTCATATAAAATCTATATGTCAAAAGAGTCAATACACATTTAAAGTAGAAACAAGGCGCTCCGATAAAGGCTTTCCACTTAATTCTATGGAAATTTCAAAAGAGGTAGGGGCATTTATTTTAGATAATATGGGGGAACAACTAAAAGTTGATGTACATAGTCCAGATATTAGGCTCAGTGTAGAACTTAGAAATTCCCTTTATGTATATTCCAAGGTTATTCCAGGCCCTGGAGGAATGCCCCTAGGCACCAATGGAAAAGCTATGCTTCTTTTATCTGGAGGAATAGATAGCCCCGTTGCAGGATGGATGGTAGCAAAAAGGGGAGTAGAAATAGGAGGCATTTATTTTGAGAGTCCCCCCTATACTAGTGAAAGAGCAAAACAAAAAGTAATTGATTTAGCTAGGAAAATTGCGAATTATACTGGGGAATTTAAATTATTTATTGTTCCTTTTACAGATATACAAATGGAAATTTATCAGAAATGCCCCCGTGGTCAACTAACCATTATTATGAGAAGAATTATGATGAAAATTTCAGAAAGAATCGCCAAAAATGAAAATGCTCAAGCGCTTATTACGGGGGAAAGTATAGGACAGGTAGCAAGCCAAACTATCCAAAGTCTAAGTGTAACCAATGAAGCAGTAGAACTTCCCGTTTTTCGCCCCCTTATTGGATTCGATAAAGAGGATATAGTAACTATTTCAAAGAAAATAGACACTTATGAAATATCCATTCTTCCCTACGAGGACTGTTGTACAATTTTTGTACCAAAGCACCCAGAAACAAAGCCAAAACTAGAATATATTTTAAAATCCGAAAAAGCATTGGAAAATATAGAAATTATGATGGAAAAGGCAGTTGAAAATACAGAAGTTATTATGATAAAATAAATAATCCACTCAAAGAGTGGATTATTTATCTATATATTTTTGATTTCTTTAATTACTTCCTCAGCAATATCATCGTTATATATATCAAGTTTAAGGGGGGCACTTAAATCAAGACTGAAAATGCCCATGATGGATTTTGCATCTACCTTATATCTTCCAGAGGATAAATCAAAATCCCCTTCGAATTTTCCTATGATATTAACGAATTTTTTTACCTTCTCAATAGAATTCAAAGTAAGTGTAATTGATTTCATTATATTACCTCCACCATTATCGTTTTAAGGTTTTTANAGTAAATATTACCTTGATATTATAGTAGTTCCATAATATACTTTTGTCAATGTATATTAATAAATAATAATTTATGAATATGAAATATACAGATTAGAAATATGGGGTGAAATTATGGCAAGTGCGGCTTTTTATACCTTAGGGTGTAAAGTAAATCAGTATGAAACAGAAGCAATCATTGAATTATTTAAAAAGGACAATTATGAAATAGCATCCTTTGAAGACTATGCAGATGTTTATGTAATTAATACCTGTACGGTTACAAATTTGGGAGATAGAAAATCAAGACAGATGATAAGAAAAGCAAAAAAGATGAATCCAGAGGCCATAGTAGCTGTAGTCGGCTGTTATGTTCAAACAGCTCCTGATGAAGTAAAAGCTATAGAGGGAGTTAATATAATCATAGGTACGGATAAAAGAAGTAGGATAATTCAGCTAATACATCAATATAAAGAAGAAAAAAGAATCATTGACGCCACCGATAATATAATGGGGGTAAAGGAATTTGAAGAGTTATCTATCAATGAGTTAGAGGGAAGGACCCGTGCTTATTTGAAGATTCAAGAAGGATGTAACCAATATTGTTCCTATTGCATCATCCCCTATGCTAGAGGGCCTATAAGAAGTAGGATGCCAGAAAACATTATAAATGAAGTCAAGAATCTGGTTAATAATGGGTTTAAAGAAATTGTTTTAACGGGAATACATGTTGCTTCTTACGGTAAAGATTTAGGTAATATAGATTTATTAAAAATATTACAAATGGTGCATACTATAGATGGACTTGAGAGAATTCGATTAAGTTCGATAGAACCTTCCATTATCACAAGGGAATTTGTAGAGGTTATAAAAGGTCTTCCCAAGATATGCCCTCACTTTCATTTATCCCTACAAAGTGGTTCCGATACAATCCTAAAAAAAATGAATAGAAAATATGATACAAAAAAATATAAAGATGCAGTTAATCTATTAAAAGAAAAGATAGAAGGTATTGCTCTTACTACGGATATCATCGTAGGGTTTCCGGGGGAAGGAGAAGAAGAGTTTAAGGAGTCTTTCGACTTTGTAAAAGAAATTGGTTTTTCTCAAATCCATGTTTTCAAATATTCTCCTAGAAAAGGAACCCCTGCAGCTAGGATAAAGGAGCAAGTTGATTCTAAATTTAAGGAAGAAAGAAGTCATAGGATGATACAATTAGGAGAACAGCTACAGAAAAAATTCTTAACCCAGCAAATCGGCAAAACCTTAGAGGTGTTGTTTGAAAACCCCATGGAAAATTCACTAAATGTCTATGGGGGACACAGTAAAAACTACCTAAAAGTAGCTGCTACTTCACAGGACGATATAGAAAATAAGATTTTAAAAGTAGAAATAACAGAATTAGATGGAGATATCTTGAAGGGAAATATAAAGAGCTCCCAATAAAATATAATATAATTTTAATTTGCATAAAGAAATGTTTTGTATTATCATAGAGTTATCAATGAACTTTTTAAAAAANATTTAGCAGAAGGCCTAGTTAAACGGTTGTGGTTAAATATGGGTATATCATGGGAGTGTGAGAATATGAGTCAAATAAACGAAACTGTTCAATTTAACGTAGATAAAGAACAAGCCAATGAAATAAAAAATATTTTATTTGATGTTTATGCGGCTTTAAAGGAAAAAGGGTATAATCCGGTCAATCAAATCGTTGGTTATATATTATCAGGGGATCCTACATACATTACTAGTTATAATAACGCTAGAAGTATGATTCGTAAACTAGAAAGAGATGAGTTATTAGAAGAATTGGTAAAAAGATATCTTGATAAAAAATAAGGGGTTATTGCCTAATGTATAGACGGTTATTCATTTCTTTTCTATTTATGCTTTGCTTATTTAAATCATGCATTGTATATGGAAAGGAGAGTAAGGTTATACTGTTAATCTCTTCTGAGGGATATTGGACTACCTTAGAAGATTCTTTTTTGGTTTCGGCATTGCTTCCGAATAGTAGCATTGGTTCCATGAATACAAGAATCAACCATAAAGATAAGATAATCGAAAGTTATGCCACAATCAATGTTGGCAGGCGATGGAGTTATTATGAGGTAAATAAATTGGGGGCTGTAGAAAGAGGATTGGGAGTTATTCTTAATCAATCCGGATTTTCTACAGCCCTCTTTTCAGACAAGGATGAACTTAAAAAAATAATAGAAAATAGTCAAGGAAAAACAACCTATACAAGTACTGACTATACAGAGCTCTATTCCAAACAAAACAAGAGTATCTTGGAAAAATCTGATGTAGTGCTAATAGATATGGATTTATACAATAATAAAGAGAATGAAGAATATTTACTTGGATTTATTAATGAAAATATAGTAAAATTATATTTGTTTTGTCCGTACGATAAGGAATCTAAATCAGAGTTAACACCATTTTTATATTATGATAGTTTAAACCCCCAATCAGGATTCATTAGTGCAGCCACAACAAGAAGAGAAGGGATTATAACTAATCTCGATATAGCCCCTGCGATTCTTTCCCATTTTGATATTGTAAACAGTTCCATGGTCAGTAGCGGAATAAAAATCATTCATAATGAAAATCCTTACCCACTTATGATTAAGCGTCTAAATAAGATATATTATATAAATTCTTACCGCTCAAAAATGATAAAGACTTATAATACTGTCTTAATTATGGGGTTAATAGTATTTTACATTGGTGATAAGTTAAAACTTATTAAAATGAAAAAACTGTACCATGGAATCATGTTAGCAATTTTATGGATACCAATATTATTTATGATGAACTTTTATAAGGGCTTCCTACAGATATATTTCATTGTATTTTTAGCAATAGTAATATTGGGGCTATATAATACCCGTTATGAAAAGGCACTCGGGTTTATTTCCGGAAGTATTTTGGCAATAATTGTGATAGATACCTTATCGGGCTGCCCTCTTCAGCAAAACTCATTTCTTGGTTATGACCCAATTATAGGGGCAAGGTTCTATGGGATAGGCAATGAATATGCAGGAATCCTAATAGGAAATCTTTATCTATTCATCTATTCAATTCGTCATTATAGGCATCATAAAACGATGACCTTTTTGCTTCAAATAGGAGTGGTTTTAATATTAGGAATGCCATTTTTAGGTGCAAATGTAGGGGGTACTATTGCAGCCATAGGAGGGATGGTATTGTTTTATATCTCCAATCATAGGAGAAACAAGAAGGTATACTTGGTTTTTATGATAGGAGCCCTGGGATTTCTTGTGGTATGGGGAATGATGGATTCTTTTTTTATGAAAGAGCAATCTCATTTAGGACAAACCTTATTCCAATTTGCTGGGGGGAACTTTAATGTCTTTAGTGAAATCATAGGGAGGAAAATGATGATGAATCTACAGCTTATTAGATATTCCCTATGGTCTAAAAACTTAATTATATCCCTTATAATTTTAGGTTTATATTTTAATCCCAACAATCAGTTATTGAAAAAGGTTGGGGCTGCATTGATTGGGGCTATGTCAGGAGGAATTCTTTTTAACGATTCGGGGATTATTATGAGTTCGACTTGTATTATTTATTTGGTATTTCCGTATTTAAGTATTTATATGGATTCAAAAGCAATGGATTAAAATAGATAAAGTATAAATAGACAGGAGAATGAAATTTGAGAGTAATGGGAATGGATTATGGGGAAAAAACTATAGGAATTGCAATCAGCGATCCTTTTGGTTGGACCGCTCAAGGAGTCGAAATCATAAGGAGAAAAGAAGAAAATAACTTAAAAAGCAGTGTCGAACGCATCAGGGATTTAATTAAAGAATATAATGTGGAAAAAATTATATTAGGTTTCCCAAAAAATATGAACAATACATTAGGACCTAGGGCAGAAAAAACCCTAGAATTTATGAAAAAGCTAGAAAAGGAATTTTCGCTGCCGATTGTATTATGGGATGAAAGACTTAGTACAAAGGCAGCGGAAAATATCCTTTTAGAAGCCGNTTTGAGTAGAAATAAAAGAAAAAAGGTTATTGATAAGATGGCAGCAGTATACATATTACAGGGATTCTTAGACAGCATAAATTAAAAAGTTAAATAATTATTGAATGGAGGATTTGTATGAAGGAAACTAATAACACTATCTTTTTAATGGATGAAGAAACTGGGGAGGAAGTGGAATTTGAAATAATTGATGCGGTGGAGGAAGAAGGAGAAAGATTTATACTTGTTGTTCCTATAGAACAGGATGTGGAAGAAGAAGTGGCATTTATATTAAAAGATATAAGTAAAGATGAAAAGGAAGCAGTGTATAAATTAATAGAAGAAGATGATGAATTTGCTAAAGCCGCAGCTTATTTTATGGAAGATAATAAGGATTATGATATAGAATTCTAATGATATTGGATATCAATTGACAAGAATATGTTTCTATTGTATACTACTGGTAATTGTAAGGTGAAAAGTCCATTTTATTGGGGGGACACTATGGATATAAAGGGAATGGATTTTAAGGAATTATTAAAAGCAAAAGGATGCAAGCTCACAACCCAAAGAAGAGCCGTATTGGACATTTTAAATGAGCATAGTGGAGAGCATTTAAGTACCGAAGAAATATATGGTTATGTAAGGGAAAAATGTCCCGAAATTGGATTGGCAACAGTTTATCGAACAGTCCAATTGTTTGAACAAATAAAAATTATCGATAGACTTAATTTTGACGATGGTTGTAGTAGATATGAACTGAGTTCGCGGGAAGAGGAACACCACCATCACCATTTGATTTGCGAATCCTGTGGTAAGGTTATTGAAGTTGAAGAAGATTTGCTTGAAGGATTAGAAAGCGAAATAGAAAACAAATACAAATTCAAAATCACCAACCACAAAGTTAAATTCTATGGTTTATGTTCAAAATGTTTATAAAATAAGATTGAAAAATATAATTATTATGGCAGAATCTTGGGGGAAAATAATTTGAATAAGATAATGATTTTCGGTAAGGATATAGAAGATATTGGTTTTATTTTTTTATGTATTTTATCTAGCTTTTTTTTGTTTATATACGATCCTTATGATATCTATCTGCCTTTTGTTTGTAAGTCCCCTATACTATATGTATCTAGTATTACTTTACTTTTTCTTATGTATTTAAAATGTAATATACAAAAAGAAGGGGAGGTTAATATACTCCCTAACAAGGCTGCGGCAATTTATGCTGCCCTTATCTTAATATCTTCATTTTTTTCTAAATATCAAGAATTAGTATACTTTGGACACATGCAAAGATTAGAAGGGTGTTTGGCTCTATTATCATATATTATCATTTATTTTGCAGCACTAAATTTAATTAAGACCAAAAGAATTTATGCCCTTTTGCATACCTTGTTGGCTTCTTCTTCTATCGTTGCTTTGATAGGGGTATTGGAGTTTTATGGACATAATCCTTTTATGCAGGCATTTAAGGTAATAAGAAAAGGCTTTAATTATAAGGGGGCAATATACTCTACCATAGGTAACCAAAATTTTATTGGTTCTTTAATGTGTTTAGCTTTATTATTAAGTATGATATTATTTATTCTTGGAAAGAATAAACTACATAAATCTTTTTTCTTTATTTACAGTTTGTGTTTATATTCGGGGCTTATTGTGACCCGCACCAGAAGTGCCTGGATTGGAACTTTTCTAGGAAGCGGCATTTTACTTTTTATCCTACTAAGACATAAAATGTTAATAAAAGTTTGGAAATCGGTAATCCTTGTAGCCATATGCTTTACTGTTATTACCTTTAGTATAAGTATTACTTCAGAAGGAAGAATAGGAAATAAGTTCTTAGGGATATTTAAGGATTTTATTGTTGTGGCACAAGGCTCTGAAGATATAGAGCAGCTTGGAAGTAATCGTATTTATATATGGAAAAACAGTATCCCTTTATTAAGAGAATACTATCTAATCGGTTCAGGCCCTGATACATTCAGTAGGGTATTTCCCCAGAATCAAGAAGCTCACAAAAGAATCTTTGGGAATCCTGATATTACCATAGATAAGGCCCATAATGAATTTATACAGATAGGTGTTACTACAGGGATATTCAGTTTATTTGCATATTTATCCTTTATTTGTATGATTATATATAGTAACGGAAAGGTAATATCTAAATTAAATCTTTCGAATACATACGATATAATCATACTTGCAACCGGTATTGGGTGTGCAGGTTATATCCTACAAAGCTTTTTTAATATATCTGTAGTAGCTGTTGCACCTATATATTGGATGGTAATAGGGCTCAATCAAAATCTTCTATTTAAATTTAATCAGGATACTCTCTTTATCGAGGATATTAAAAAAGAACAATTTACCAACGAAAATATTGAAGAATACGCACAAATATAATATTTTACAGAAATAATTGGAGGTGTAGTTTTGGCAGTCAAAAAATCAAAACTAAAAATTATTCCCTTGGGAGGATTAGGGGAAATAGGTAAAAACATCACCGCTATAGAATATAACGGAAGTATTATAGTTATAGATTGCGGATTGGCGTTTCCCGAGGATGAAATGTTAGGGATTGACTTGGTAATTCCTGACATAACATACTTAAAAAGGAATGTCGAAAAAGTAAAAGGTATTTTACTAACCCATGGCCATGAGGACCATATAGGGGCTCTACCATATATTCTAAAAGAAATCAATGTTCCTATTTATGGAACCAAGTTAACCATAGGTTTGGTAGAAAACAAATTAAAAGAACATAATTTACTTAGAAGTGTTAAGAGAATTTGTGTGTCCACAGGACAGACTATTGACCTTGAGCCATTTAAGATTGAATTTATCAGGACAAATCATAGTATAGCAGATGCTGTTGCCCTTGCTGTATACACTCCAGCTGGGGTAGTAATACATTCCGGGGACTTTAAGGTCGATTATACCCCTATAAGGGGAAATACCATCGACTTGCAGCGATTTGCGATTTTAGGAAGCCAAGGGGTGTTGGCACTTTTATCCGATAGTACCAATGCCGATAGAAAAGGCTATACCATGTCTGAAAAAACGGTAGGTAGCGTATTTGAAGAAATTTTTGCAGAGTCTATCCACCAAAGGATAATGGTGGCTACCTTTGCTTCTAATGTTGATAGGGTTCAGCAAATTATTGATGNCTCATTTAAGTATAAGAGAAAGGTTGCGGTGGTAGGCCGTAGTATGGTTAATGTAGTTAAGACTGCTAATGAATTGGGCTACCTAGACATTCCTTCTAATACTCTTATAGAATTATCTGAAGTAAAAAAATACAACGATGAACAACTGGTGATTATTATGACAGGAAGCCAAGGAGAACCTATGGCTGCCTTATCCAGGATAGCTACATCGGAACATAAACAAATAGAGGTAAAGCCGGGAGATAAAATTATTTTTAGTTCTTCGCCTATACCTGGTAATGAAAAAACCATTTCAAAAGTTATTAATGAATTGTTTCGAAAAGGTGCAGATGTGATTTATGAGGATGCCCATGTTTCAGGACATGCCTATCAGGAAGAATTAAAACTTCTTCATAGTCTGGTTAAACCCAAATATTTTATTCCGGTTCACGGAGAATACCGTCATCTTAAGCAACATGCGGAATTGGCTATGAAACTAGGCATGCCCAAGGAAAATATTCATATATTATCTAATGGGGATGTGCTAGAATTAACGAAGGACTCATCTAAGATAACAGGAACCGTACCATCAGGACAAATATTAGTGGATGGTTTAGGGGTTGGAGATGTGGGCAATATTGTACTTCGTGATAGAAGGCATCTTTCGCAGGATGGTTTGTTGATTGTAGTAGTTACCATAGAACGGGCATCTAATATGGTTATTGCAGGACCAGATATTATTTCTAGAGGCTTTGTTTATGTAAGGGAATCAGAGGACTTAATGGTTGAAGCTAGAAAGGTTGTTAAACAAGCCCTTAATCAATGTGAACAAAAGCAAATCACANAATGGTCACAGATGAAGAGTATCATAAAAGATACCCTAAGGGACTATTTATGGCAGCAAACAAAAAGAAGTCCTATGATACTGCCTATTATTATGGAGGTTTAAATGGGGGAGATTAAATGAACAGTATCGATAGTGCAGTTAATTCACTTATTAAGGCTATCTATGAAAGTACCCAATACAAAACTTTTAATAAATTAAAGGCTAAGATAGATGAAGAGGAAGAAATAAAAAACAGCTTAAATCAATTTAGAAATAAGAGGTTTTTATTAGAATCCCAAAGCCAAAATGGAATCAATCCTTCTAAGGAAGATATAAAGGCCCTACAGGAGATGTATTCTTCTTTGATGATGAATCCAGAGGTTTCTGCTTTTCTCCAATCAGAAATTAGTTTGAGTAAGATGGTACTTGAAATATATAAAGAAATAGGCGAGGCTTTAAATTTTGAATTGGATTTTATAAATGAGTAGTTTTAAGGATGCATATAATGTGTATCCTTTTTCTTCTGATATATAGATTATTTTTAGTTGAATATTAAAATAAACATCTGTATAATTAGAGTAGATTTTAACGAATAGGGTGAAAAAATGAAAGAAATTATATTAAAAATAACAAAAAGTATTTTAAATTTGGGATTATTTGCAGCAGTCGTTATATTTTGTATAATCGCTGGGAAAATGGCTTTTAAATATGCCTATGGTATAGCAAATCAACCCTCGCCGGAAAATAGAAGTGTAAGGGAAGTAGAAGTTACTGTTGAAAAAGGCTCTACTACAAAGGATATTGCAAAAGTCCTAAAAGAAAAAGAGTTGATTACAAATGAACTCATTTTTAGGTTCAAGAGTAAATACTTTAAATATGATGGGAAATTTAAGGAAGGTAAGTTTGCTTTGTCTACAAATATGTCTGAGGAAGAAATTATGGAAATTTTGACTTCTGTAGGTGTCAAGGCAGAAGGAATAAAATTTACAATCCCCGAAGGATACACCATAGAAAAGATAGCCCAGACTCTAGAAGAAAAAGAGATAGCAAAGAAAGATGATTTTATGAAGGCTATTAAGGAGACAAAATACGATTATGAATTTTTATCACAAATCCCAGAGAGAAGTAATTTTCTTGAAGGTTATTTGTTTCCAGATACCTATGAAATTAGAAAAGATAGTGAGCCTTCTGAGATCATAAGCAAAATGCTTAACAGGTTTGACGAAATTGTGAAACCAGAGTATTATAATAGAGCAGAAGAACTAGGATATACTATGGATGAGGTCATTATCATTGCTTCCATAATAGAACAAGAAGCAAAAAGGGATGAAGAACGCCCTAAAATAGCTGGTGTAATATACAACCGTCTAAACATAGATATGAATTTGCAGATGTGTTCTACAGTGATGTATGCTTTAGGAAAACGAAAAGATCGTCTTCTTTACAAAGACTTGGAAATAGAATCGCCATACAATACCTATTTATATGATGGTATTCCTGTAGGCCCCATATGTAATCCAGGGGAGGCATCCATTAAAGCTGCCCTCTATCCAGAAAAACATGATTATTACTATTTTGTATTAATGGATGAGGAGACGGGGGAGCATGTGTTTACAGAAACTGGGGATGAACATAATGCGGCTAAACAAAAGTATAACCAAAAATTCTAGGAGAAACAATAAAGACGAAAGAAAACTCTTTCGTCTTTATAAATTATAAAAGGTGGACGAAAATGAGTGAAATAAATTACGATTATATTAATGAATTTATTAGAGAAATAATTCCTAAGGACTTAGGAATATTGGGAAAAATAGAAAGAGAAGCTAAGGAAACTAATTTACCTATAGTTCAAAAAGAAGTTGCACAATTGATTTCATTTTTATTATCTGTTAAGAAACCCGAAAACATATTAGAGATAGGGACGGCTGTGGGATATTCATCAATTTTAATGAGTAATTATTTAAAACCTCAGGGAAAAATAACTACTATAGAAAGATATGATATTATGCAAAGGGCTGCTAGGGAGAACATAAAAATGGCAGGTCTTGAAGAAACAATTAATCTTATTGAAGGGGATGCCCAGGAAGTTTTACCTACACTTAAAGCTACCTTTGATGTGATATTTATGGATGCTGCCAAGGGCCAATATAACATATTTCTTCCCCATTGCATAAGACTATTAAAAGATGATGGAATAATCATTGCGGATAATGTATTACATAAAGGAAACATAGCTAAGTCTAGATATGATATTCCAAGGAGACAAAGAACAATACACAAAAGAATGCGCAATTTTTTATGGGAAATAATGCATAATAATGATTTGAATTCCTGTGTACTTCCTATGGGAGATGGAGTAGCATTATGCTATAAGAAAACTAGAAAGGAAGAAATCCATGTTTGAGATACAAAAAAAACCTGAACTTCTTGCTCCGGCAGGAAATTTAGATATACTTAAAACAGCTATTTCCTATGGTGCCGATGCAGTTTATATAGGAGGCAACCAGTATGGCCTAAGGGCAAAGGCTAAAAACTTTTCAATGGAAAAAATGGCAGAAGGTATTAAGTATGCCCATAAAAACAATGTAAATGTATATGTAACAGCTAATATTATTGCACATAACCAGGACTTATCAGGTCTTGAAGATTATTTTAAGGAATTAGAGGCTATGGGGGTGGATGCTCTTATAGTTGCGGATCCTGGAATTTTTAGCATAGCAAAACAAACAATTCCTAATATGCCAATCCATATAAGCACCCAAGCTAATAATACAAACTATCAATCTGTATTGTTTTGGCATAAACAAGGAGTTGAAAGGGTAGTTGTGGCAAGGGAATTATCCCTAAAGGAAATAGCAGAAATAAGAAGTCATGCGCCTTTGACCCTAAGTATCGAAGCTTTTGTCCATGGGGCAATGTGTATATCTTATTCGGGAAGATGTCTTCTTAGTAACTATATGGCCGATAGGGATGCAAACAAAGGGGATTGTGCCCAATCCTGTCGTTGGAGATATCATTTGGTAGAAGAAACAAGGCCAGAAGAGTATATGCCCGTAGAAGAAAATGAAAGAGGAACCTATATATATAATTCTAAGGATTTATGTATGATTGACCATATTCCTGACTTAATAAAGGCAGGTATTGACAGTTTTAAAATAGAAGGAAGAATGAAAACTGCATTTTATGTGGGTTCAGTCGTGAAAATTTATAGGGAAGCAATGGATGATTATTTTAAGGACCCCAATTTATATACATCAAAAAGGGCCTATTATTTAGAAGAAGTATCAAAGTTCAGCCATAGGGATTACACCAAGGGGTTTTACTTTAGTAGGCCACTGGGCACTGAACAAATATATACCCATAATACTTACCTCAGGGGATATAGCTTTGCAGGGACAGTTACAGATTATGATGAAGACTCAAAACTTGTTACGATAGAGCAAAGAACAAAATTTTCGGTAGGAGAAGAAATTGAGTTTATCCCCTTTAAGGGTTCCTCTTTTAAACAAAAAATAGAAACCCTGTTAGATGAGGAGGGAAATGAAATACAATCAGCACCCCATCCAAAGCAAATAGTTAGATTAAAAGTATCACAACCAGTTGAAAAGAATATATTAATAAGAAAAGAAGATTCCGAAAAAGAAATATAAAAATTAAATATTATGAAAGACAGGCACATCTAAGCAAAAGGATTCATACAATAAAAAAGAACCTTTTAGCGGAGGTGTGTTTTTTGTTCTTAGGATTATTGCAATTTGTATTTTCTTTTTCATATTTTACAGGTAGTTCATCCTTTCCACAGCCTCTTACCCAAGAGGAGGAAAAATATTATCTTGAACAGTACAAGGAAGGAGATTGTATTGCAAAGAATGTTTTAATTGAAAGGAACTTACGATTAGTTGCTCATATTGTAAAGAAATACACCAATATCAATAAGGATATGGATGATCTAATTTCAATCGGAACCATAGGGCTGATTAAGGCAATATCTTCCTATGACATTGACAAAGGAACCCGGCTGGCAACCTATGCCGCAAGATGCATTGAAAATGAAATTTTAATGAGCATCCGTTCAAGTAAAAAACAAAGAAATGAAATATCCCTACAAGCCCCCATAGGTATAGATAAGGAAGGAAATGAAATAGCATTAATAGATATTTTATACAATGATACAGAATCCGTATTGGATCAGGTGGATTTTAAGATAAAATTAAAAAAGTTATATGAAAAAATGACAACCGTATTAAAAAGAAGGGAAAAAGATGTTATTAAGATGAGATATGGATTAGAAAATGGTAATGAAAAAACCCAAAGAGAAATTGCAGACATACTGGGAATATCCCGTTCCTATGTATCTAGGATAGAAAAAAAAGCAATAAAAAAGTTAAGTGAAGAACTTGTAAAATAAAAGTGTTGATGAATTTATCAACACTTTTATTTTACAAGATTTCTCAAAGGGTAATCTTAGGAGAGTATATAATTATTTACATTTATAATATTTAGTGCTATTATATAAAAAAGACTTATATTATTAAATAACAGTCCACATTAATGGGGGTGCTTAAGCAACATAGCCTGTGTTTAAAATTACCCTTGTACAAAATACATAGAAATAAGATAAGATTTACCAAAAACAATAGAGTTTTTGAAAACATTGTATAAATTTATTTACATAAAATTAGAAGATTGCTATAATGAATACATAATTTAAACGAACATACTATAGAGGGGTATAAAATGAAAAGGGTAGAGAAGAGAAAATTGGGAGATTTGCTAGTTGAAGCAGATATGCTGACGGCAGAACAATTAAAAGAAGCATTAAGGGAACAGGCGCAGACCGGAAAAAAGATTGGAGAAATATTAGTAGAAAAGGGTTGGGTAACTGAACAAAACATAGTGGAAGTTCTAGAATTCCAATTGGGTATTCCACATGTGGATTTAACAAAGTATGTTATTGACCCTAAAGTTACTGCTATGATCAATGAGAGCCTGGCAAAAAGACATATGCTAATTCCTATTCAAATTGAAAACAACAGGATAGTAGTGGCGATGAGCGATCCTTTGAATGTTTTTGCCCTAGATGATATAAAAATCACCACTAAGATGGAAGTTATGCCCGTTATTGCTAGTCTTCCTGATGTCAAACAGGCGATAGATAGAATGTATGGGGCAAGCAAGACTGCCAGCATAGCAGCAGAATTCCAAAAACAAATGCAGGATAAAATCAAAAAACAGGCCACTATGGATGACAGTGTAGAAGACGAAGAAGATGTTTTAAATTCTCCTGCAGTAAAATTAGTTAATAGCTTTATTGAACAGGCAATAAGAAGAAATGCCAGCGATATACATATAGAACCCTTTGAGGATTATGTAAGAGTTAGATTAAGGGTGGACGGTCAATTACAAGAAATATTAAGAACCGAGTTATCTACTTTAAATGCAATGGTTACTAGGATAAAGATTCTAGGGAAAATGAATATTGCTGAAAAAAGACTTCCCCAAGATGGACGGATAGGGGTTACCCTCGAAAATAACCAATTAGACCTAAGGGTAAACGTTCTTCCAACTATTTACGGCGAAAAGGTTGTTATACGTTTGATTTATAGAACAGGAATGCAGCTTAGAAAAGAGCAACTAGGATTTTGTTCAGATGACCTAGACCGATTTGTGAGTTTGCTTAAAAATCCCCATGGTATTATATTGCTTACAGGTCCTACCGGTAGTGGTAAGTCTACAACCCTAGCAACAGCCCTAAGGGAGTTAAATAAGCCCAATGTAAATATCATTACGGTAGAGGATCCGGTAGAGAATATGATTGATGGGGTCAATCAGGTTCATGTAAATGTAAAGGCAGGATTAACTTTTGCCAGTGCCCTAAGGGCAATCCTTCGTCAAGACCCCGATATCGTTATGATAGGGGAAATGAGGGATAACGAAACCTGTAATATAGCAGTTAGGGCAGCTATTACAGGGCATTTAGTTCTTAGTACCTTGCATACCAACGACGCCCCAAGCTCTATAACCCGTATGATGGATATGGGCATAGAACCCTTTATGGTAGCCACTGCTGTACAGGGTATTATAGCGCAGAGGCTAGTTAGGCGCATATGTAAAAATTGCAGAACGGCAGTTTCCCTTACAGAAGAAGAAGCTGAGATTATGAATGTGCCCAAACAAACAGTAGTATATAAGGGCAATGGATGCCAGGTCTGTAATAAGACAGGGTATAAAGGTAGGATGGCTATTCATGAGGTCATGGAACTTAATCCGGAACTTAGGGAACTTATTGCAAAAGGAGCAAATGCTGCAGAACTAAAAGAGGCCGCTATGAGGAATGGGATGCATACCCTTTGGGATAATGCCAAAAGAAATGTACTAGAAGGAAAAACCACTGTTGAGGAACTTCTAAGAGTTGCTTACGGTCAAGATTAGGAGGAAGTAAATGGATATTGACAAATTACTTACATTTGGCTCTCAGTCTAATGCGTCGGATATACATATTACGGTTGGAGTACCGCCGATTTTTCGTATCAATGGTAAATTGGTTCCTATTGATATGCCAAAGCTTTCCCCGACTGATACCGAAGAAGTAGTAATGCAGCTTCTAAAAAACTCAAAAAGAAAAGAGATTTTCCATAGAGAAGGAGAACTGGACTTTTCTTACGCCGTACCTAAAATTGGGCGTTTTAGGGTAAATGTCTATAGACAAAGAGGTACCTGTGCAGCTGCCTTAAGAACTGTAGCCATTGATATCCCTAGTCTAGAAGAATTGAAAATGCCTGCAGTTATTGGGGATTTATCAAAGCATGCCAGGGGACTTGTATTAGTGACGGGACCTACAGGAAGCGGGAAGTCTACAACCCTAGCTGCAATGATTGATAAGATAAACAATGAAAGGGCATGCCATATACTTACCCTAGAAGATCCTATAGAGTATCTTCATAAGCATAAACAAAGCATTGTGAATCAAAGAGAAATAGGACCGGATACGAAGTCTTACAGTGCAGCTCTTAGGTCTGCACTTCGGGAAGACCCCGACGTTATTCTAGTTGGGGAAATGAGGGATTTGGAAACCATAGCCATTGCCATTACGGCTGCAGAAACCGGCCACCTTGTTTTGTCCACCCTTCATACCATAGGGGCTGCCCAAACTGTAGATAGAGTCATTGACGTATTCCCGACGGAACAGCAAGAGCAAATTAGAATTCAATTGGCGAATGTATTAAGAGGGGTTATATCCCAGCAGCTTCTTAAAACCAGGGATGGGAAGGGAAGGATTGCCGCTACGGAAATCATGGTAACTACTCCTGCAATTTCTAATTTAATCCGAGAAGGAAAAAGCCATCAGATACATTCTATGATTCAAACAGGTAATATCCATGGAATGCATTCCATGGATATGGATTTGGCAAATCTATATAAGCAAGGAAAAATTGAAAGACAGGATGCCTTAACCTGTGCTCAAGACCAGGAAACTATTCGAAGACTTTTAGGAATAGGATAAGGAGGATGTATTATGCCAATTTATTCATATAAGGCAAGAGATATAAAAGGCAAATTAATAACGGGAGAAGGGGATTTTGATTCAGAGGCGGAAATTAGAAGTACCTTAGTAGGAAGAAAATTAATACCAATAGAAATCAAACAAAAAACCGCCTTAAATACAGACTTATCCAAGCTTCCCATGTTCAAACCTAAGGTAAAAATGCAGGAAATAGCAATATTTTGTAGGCAATTTGCGGTTATGCTTGATGCTGGTATCTCCATAGGGGGTACCTTGGATATCATGAGAAAGCAGGTAGATAATGCCACATTAAGGGAAATAATACAAGATATCAATGATGAGGTCCAAAAGGGTCGAAGTCTTTCAGAATCCATGAAGGAACATCCTGAATTCCCTCTTTTGCTTATTAATATGGTGGAGGCAGGGGAGGTCAGCGGTAACCTTGACTCGGCTATGAACCAAATGGCAATTNATTTTGAAAAACAAATGAAAACCCAAAGGCAGGTAAAAAAGGCATTGACCTATCCCGTCATCGTAGTAGTCTTAATGATAGTAGTTGTTACAGGACTTTTGATGTTTGTAGTTCCAAGCTTTGTTTCGATGTTCCAGGAGGCAAGTGCAGAACTTCCCGGAGTTACCCTGGCCCTTATAGCCATGAGTGATTTTATGAGAAGTAAATGGTACATATTGTTTGGAATCATAGCCTTAGTAGTTATAACCTATAATCGTCTAAAAAAGATTGATAAGGTTAGATACCAATTAGATAAATATGCCTTAAATGCACCGGCATTTGGAAACCTTAATAAAAAAATTATCACTGCAAATTTTTGTAGAACCCTTAGTACATTAATGAAGGCAGGGATTCCTATTATACAAACCATGGAGGTCATCAAAAAGGTTGTGCAAAACACCATAGCCATGGAGGTCCTTGAAAAATGTATAGAGGATATTAAACAGGGAGGAAGCATTGCTATCTCTCTTAGGGAATCTAGTTTATTTCCTGTTATGTTAATTAGTATGGTTCATATTGGTGAAGAATCCGGTTCATTAGATACTATAATGGATAAAACTGCAGATTTTTATGAAGGAGAAGTAGAAGTGGCTATTGATCAGATGACCACTATGATATCTCCCATCATTACCATAGTTATGGGGGTAATGGTAGGATTTATCATGTTAGCTATTGTAATGCCAATGTTTAGCCTGGCGACTCAAATCTAATTCCACAGCATATATATATTTATTTATATATATATATAT
>JGI24707J26582_10000418_pt1 | contig 32592 bp, 27 predicted proteins | sample BioPla1DNA1_FD_26582 | JGI IMG/M metagenome (IMG submission 26582)
GGGTATGCGAAAATATAAAACCCAGGAAATAGCTTCTACCCTGAGTAAGTGGTATTGATGTGGGCTTCCTCGGCCGCCTACGTTTTCTTTTTCTTTTTTTATATGTTGGCTTGGCGACTTGGCCGTTCATGGGCCATAGCAAAAGAACGGTTCAGGGAGTTAGTGTGGTCAACCAGGGGATTCTTCGGTCGCCCCAAAAGCAGGGCTCCCTCAGAATGACAGGCAATACACTGTCACATCACGTCGGCAGTCCCGTTTCGCTTCCTCGCCTTCACCGGCTATGGTAACCACTCACTCTATGTCGCTGACGCCAACATATCCGTACGGAAAAAAACAGAAGCCTAGGAACCAGTGTATAGCGATGGTAGGCTGTGTACGAGAAGGGGATTCTTCGGCCGCCTGCGGCTCCCTCCCCTCCCTTGTCATTCCGAGCAAGCATTGTTTAACAGGAACACTAACATGAAGCTACAGAGATAAATATGATATAGAAATGGTAACACCAGAGTGAAAAAATAGCGCAGCGCGGAATCTCGGGTAATAACAGGCGTTACTGATGCCTTTTTCCTTTAAACAACCAAGAATCTCAACCGGCCAACCCGGTATCATGAATCAGGCATTCTTTCAGTGCATCCCTCCAGCAAGGAATACTTTTGACGCCCATCATGTAGGGCAGGATGGCACTTCTGATCACATTGTTCGGAGGGAGGGATTGCCGTTTTCCAGTCGTCTCATGAAGAAGCCCTGTATCCAGTCCACCTGCCTCCAGCACGGCAGCGGCAAACTGGTAGCGTGATGCATAACCGGTACTGCCGACATGATATGTTCCATAGTTGTCGGTCCCAATCAGAAAATTTACAATTTCAGAAACATGGATGGACCAGGTCGGATTGGTAAACCTCCCCGGGCTCACATAGATCTGTTCGCCCCGGGCTGCCATTCTCCATATCGGGGTTAAAATATTTTCCCGGGCAGATTCGTTGTGGCCAAAAAGAGGGGGAACCCTCAGTATGTAATACTCTTCCAGATTGTTCCTTATGTAATGTTCCCCCCAATATTTGGTCCAACCGTATGCACAGTTTGGTTTGGGAAAGTCAAATTCGTAATACCCTTCCCTTTTGGTGCCGCTGAAGACCAGATCGGTACTTATGTACACCAATCTTGCACCGTTCCGTGCTGCAGCCATTGCAACATTACGCGTCCCAAGCGCATTCACCTTGAAGGCCTCCCGTGGGTTCTCCTCACAAAACTTCTCATCCCTGTATCCGGCAAGGTGGATAATTACCTGCGGCTTCATATCCCCGATAATTTCCGCCACCTTCTCCTGCGAAGTGACCGGAAAATCGAATCGCCCCCCCAACCCCCGGCAGTTGTTGTTGGCAGAAAGCACCTTCATCATCTCGGATCCCAGAAAACCACTACTCCCCGTTACCAGAACTTCCAACTTCCGCCCTCCTTCCTCACCTGACAAAAAAACATTGTTTGATCCCTGGAGGGAAATTAAACATATGTTGTTCATTCTGTTTTGATGCCGCCCAATCCTTCAGGCAGGCCATTCCTTTTGCTGGTCGGCCTGCCTTTCTATTCCTTCAAACACTGTCCGGGACATTTCATGATATCTTTTTTGTATGGATGAAAGCATCCGTGAACCCTGCATGGCGTGCCCTATCGAGGCACCGCTGTGCATTTTCAAGGTAAGCGTAAGCACCGACCTGGACCGTGTAAAGCTGACCATCCCCCGCAGACTTGCTTTCCACCGCGCCGCCACCATTCACGTTTCGGGGCTGCTGCGGTCCGGCTGTATCTGCTTTCTTTCCTTCAGTTATCGTGGCTATTCCCGTCAGATATTCACGGATACCTGCCACCACCCCGCCGGCCAGGGCTTCGACAAAGGGCGGCTCCCTCCACAGACGCGCCTCCCTTTCGCAATCGATGAACAAAGACTCGATCAACACCGCCGATGTCCTGTTGTGCCTTAACACATAGAAAGCCGAATGTTTCCGCCCCCGATCACGAATTTCCCATCTTGAAAGAACAGCCATCACATTCTCGTGGAGAGCATCGCGCAGCTTGACTGAAGGATCCCTGGCCCCCAGCCCCTGGTAGATGTATGACTCGAATCCATGGCCCCCGCCGGCATTGACATGCAACGAAACAAAAAGGTCGGCCTCGGCACGGCTGCAGATCGACACCCTGTCTTTCAAGGAAACGAAGATGTCACTTTCCCTGGTCAGCAAAACCTTGGCTCCCTCCAATTTCTCGGCCACTCTCAGCGCCAGTTTCAAATTAAGGTCCTTCTCTCTCAGCCCGTTGGCCACCGCGCCGGGGTCGCGTCCCCCATGCCCGGGATCCAGTACTACTGTAGGTTTCATTTTCTTCCTCCTGTCTACTTGTATTTGATGCCCGGCAACACCCTGCCAGTATCATTTGTTGTCTGCGCGGAACATTGCCGCGCGCTCACAATTGCGAACGTATCGCCTCGGATAAAGATCTGATACTTTCGGTCAACGTTTCCAGTTTCCCTTCCAACCGCACGAGCAGATAGATACTTATGGCTACGGGAAAACCTACATTGCCGATCAATACCAGTACGTCCTCCATTCATTTTCTCCCCTTTCCTCTTTGTTTCTGTCTGAAAACAACAACGATGATTGGCCTCCCATCTTTTTTGAAGCCCGGGGAAAGTGCCCCGTTGGAAGCCTCTGAATCGGCAACCCGGTAACACTTTCCCCCGGGCAATGGCATGATTAGAACTCGACAAGCGTTTCAACTTGACGGTCCACTATCTGCGCCCTTACCTTGCTGATAATATCGCCCCCGGTGGTATTGAAAATATTGGCATCCAACACCTCATCCATGGCCGCCGAAACCTCGGCAGCTTCCAGATCTGTCTGGGGGTCAGCAACAGACAGAGTCGTGTTCCGACCCTGGGCATTGCGAAAAACCATCTGCAGCGTTCTGCTCAACCTGCACACCTCCTTCCTCCCTCGGGGAAATTCTACGGTCTTCCTCCACAGAGGAAAAACCTGCTACTACTCCTCGAACAACTTGCTCTCATCAACACGAATCACCTTGTCCAGGTCATGTATCTGCAGAGCAGAGAAGTTCTGCGCAACGTTGTAAATATCTTCGTTGTCAGCATCGGTCTTGACATTCGAGTAGGTGCGGGTTCTCAAGATAGGTTTTCCGCCATCGTCATACCCGTGGATCAAAACCATCTGCAGGCGAGTTGATGCCAATTCGGTATTAACCGCCATTTCTTCACCTCCTTTCAGGGGTCATAAGGTGCACCTTCATCCATGGACACCCACATCTTAGCCCCGCCCACCGATGACAGCAAAAGACCGCTCCCTGCGATCCAGGTGGCCACTGGCCAACGGCTATCTTGCAAGCAAGCAAGAGCCATCATTTTTTGCTGTAGAAAAACTGAAAGTCGGCATTCCATTGAAGGTAAATACCAATGTTTCGCGGAATGCTTCTCGCCGCAATTTATCGTAAAAAAATAGCCGGGAATCGGAGATCCCGGCATTTCATGAGGATTTTTTATTTGGAGGTTTTTACAAGAAAATGCCCGTTTCTAGATGGCAAAATTGTGGCGCCCGATCTTTTTGATCACCTTGCGGGTAAAGATCCATTCTGATGTCGCCCGATGCGGATTGTAGTAGTAAAGAGCCCCGCCGGTAGGATCGACACCTTTCACAGCCTCTTCCACTGCCCGGTAAGAAGTCTCGTCCGGTTCCAGCCAGAACTGCCCGTCTTTCACCGCTGTGAAAGCTTTCGGTTGAAAGATTATCCCCACTATATCATCGGGGAAATCTTTGCTCTTCAAGCGGTTAAGAACCACAGCTGCTATGGCTACCTGACCATCGAAGCTCTCTCCGCGGGCCTCGCTGTAAACTGTTCGGGCCAACAGAACGCGTTCTTCTTGATCCAGTATGTAAACTGCATTTCCCAATTCGATTTCCTCCCGAGTTTCCTCCGGAGGAACCGTTTTGCCGATAGCGCTCTCTCCCTCCAATAGCACCCCTACATCTTCCCCCATCTTCAAGTCGACCGGAGATGCATACAGATAAATAAGGGGTAAAAAGGGGGCAATGGAAAGCGTCATCAGAGCAATCATTTTATGCAGAAACCCATGCAAAAAAAAACGCTTTTTACAGCTCACCGAATCTTCCTGCATTGTTTCTTCTACTCCCTTTTTTTATTTCTCCGGTCATGGAGATTATTTTAACCACTTTTTTTTTATTTATAAATTTATTATTGGTATATTTTGGTTAATTTTGGCCCTGGCAGGCAGTATCGGCGGCCCTGTTTCCACCGTATTTCCATTTCTGGTTTTTTTATCAGTCATTCAGGGCTGTGGGGATCTGGGGTACGGAAAAAGACAAAAGCAGGAACCAGTTTATGGCAATGGCAAGGTGTGTACGAGGAGGGGATTCTTCGGTCGCGGCAAACTACAGCCGCTCTCTCAGAATGACAGGTTGTACCTTTTCTTTCTCTGGCAGTAGGGTAAGGGGTGCTTGAGTAGGGGATTCTTCGGTCGCCCCAAAAGCAGGGCTCCCTCAGAATGGCAGTACTGGAAAAACAGTCGTGCGGAATGACACAATAGCGGGAAAGGAGTGCGGCGACCTCCCCCCCTGTCATTCCGAGCAAGCGGTCTTTAACAAAAACACCAACATGAAGCTATGGAGAATAATGATGTAGAAACGGTAACACCGGAGTGAAAGAATAGCGCCGCGAGGAATCTGACAGGTTGTACACCCCCCTTCCTCGGTAGTCAGGTAAGTGGTCTATACGTGGGGGTTCTTCGGTCGCCTGCGGTCCCCTGAGGAATGACAGTATAATTGAGGGCGGTTTTTTATTTCTTTTTCTTTCTGAACAGGGAAAGCCCGCCGAACCCGCTGATAATGGCGATATAAAATCCAAAATCATACCACCAACCGGTATTGATCGCTTCATAGACCCTGATATCCCGATTGAACAAAGAGATAATCAAGGAAACAGGGGCGATCCAACCATGCCAGACCCCCCAAAAAAATCCCGCCGGTTTCATAACACTGCTGCTCCCATCCCCGGGTATGCAGCCCCCGCATACCAGGAAAATCAGGATCAATGCGGCAACGAACGAAAACACGCCTATTTTCCTGCCCATCCTCTTTTCCCTCCCTGTTCCGCTTATGTCCCTAGTATAAAATTATTGATCGTCATGGTCAACCTGGTCGGTCAAGGAAGGTTGGAAGTCAGGCTACCCATGTTCAAACCGGAAACGCCGCGGCCCCTGCCAAAAAGCAGAACAATCAGTAGACAGGGTTCGGGATATTGAGTATAATTCGCTTTGAAATAGATTTGAATCCCATAAATTCAAATCCGCCATCAATCAGGGAGATATTCAGCAAATGGTTCCCCGGAATAAACCTGGAAAACGAAAAGTGGCTGGTAAGTTATGAAAATTGGCGCCAGAACAATCAAAACGGGCCTGGCAGTTGCCCTTACCTTTTTTCTGACAAACCTTCTGGAGTCCAAACTCGGTACCCCGCAATATGATATATCGGGGATAGCGGCCATTACTGCCGTGATCGGCATGCAGCCCTCCATCAGAGGCACCCTTGATACTTTCAAAAACAGGATCATCGCCACCATCATCGGTACCCTGATGGCTTTTCTGATCGGCCTGTCCCTGGGTATGAATCCCCTGTGGATCGGCCTGGGCAGTATCATCATCGTTCTGGTCTGCTTGAAACTGGGGCTGCATGGTAGTATCCGTTTCGCCCTGGTTACATTATGTGCCATCGGCGCTTATGATGATTTTCTGGTCGAAGGTGCACTCTATCGGGTTCTGGGCATGTTTATTGGTATCATCATCTCCACTGCTCTGAATATCTTTATCATGCCCCCGGATTACACCGATAGCTTGAAAGACAAAATCGGTATTTTGAGTGAGAAATTCGGAAAGTTGTACCGCACCGCTATCGAGGACCTGTTGCACGAGGAAAAAACAGAAAAAGAAATGATCAAAAGAAAGAGGCAGATCATCAGGGATGAACTGGATGAAACCCGGGAATTGTACAACCTTCTCAACGAGGATATTTCCTCCAGGGACAAGCCCGCCCTGCAAGGGTTCAAACGATCCATAAACGCCATCCAATCAAACCTGGATCGGCTGATGGCCATACACAGAAGTATCGTCTTCATGCCGGACAGTGAGGCTTACCTGGGGATCAGGAAGGAATTGTACGAATACCTGGATGACCTGTTAACACTGCATCGCAAAATATATGACCGGATCATATCAGGCGGGGAATTCTGTTATCCGGAAAATAATGATTTCACTGCCTCTTCTGAAAACTTGAGAAAAAATATCGTCTGGTTGATAAAAGAAACCGATGATGAAGCAGTTTTTGAATTTTACAATATTTTTTTTGAAGGCATGCGCATCCATGAAAAGTTGAATCAGCTGCTGGAAGAATTCGATCTGCCGGGAGAAACCGTACGGGCATCATGATCAATCAGGTATGATCAAAAAGTTGGGAGGAATTCACCCGGGTCTTCCCGTTTATTGCATTTGTAGAAACCCATGCACTTGATGCTTGAAATCAACAAGCCTTCTTCTCTCTCCCACACGAAAAACTCCCGTAGCCACGAATATTACTACGATCCTTTTATTCTGCATGGCAAACCCCGTTTATTGATTTGCCATCCATCAATTCGTAAATAGCAACACAAAGTTAAAAACAATTTGATATCATGCAAACTTGAATATTTAAAGATAGATAATGGCAAGATTATATTGGAGGTGATCATCTTGGCACTACAATTAACTGCCAAAGAAAAAATGTTACTGGAAGATCAGAAAGCACATGAAGAACTGTGTATCCAGAAATACCAGAATTACTCAATGCAGGCCAGTGATCCGGAGTTGAGACAGCTCTTTGCCTCTCTGGAGCAGAAGGAACAGGAACATCTCAATTCCATCAACCAGATACTGGCCGGTCAGATCCCCGATCTCCAGCAGAGCCAATCGCCCGGACAACAGATGCCACCCGCCCAGCAGGAGGCAATGCAGGGAGCGATGTCCAGTCAGAAAGACAGTGCCCTGTGCACAGATATGCTGTCCACGGAAAAATATGTTTCCGGAACCTACGACACCACGATCTTTGAATGTACCGACACCAATGTTCGCCAGGTATTGAACCATATCCAGAAAGAAGAACAGGAGCATGGAGAACAGATCTACAACTACATGCACAGTAGAGGGATGTACAATCCCCGGTGAGAATATTTTCCCGGATCCGGTCTTGAAGAAGTTTCCGGGCAGGAACAGCAACACTATTTCCCATCACGAAATGCTCTCATCCACACTATTTCGGGTGAGAGCATTTTTATCCCCAACGGCAAGACAACCCGAGGCTGCCGAAACAGGTGAAACCACCGCACTGCGGCCGCCACCAGGTCCAGGCATTTGTTCAGTTCAGCATCTTTTTTATTCTCCTGAAAACAAAAGAAAACCCTCTTCTTGTAAACGTGAACGGCCAGACAAGCATACGATTCCATTTCATCTTCCGTTTCCGGTCTTTGATCATGGCTGAAACTTCATGCCGATCTTCCAGAAGATAAAATGATCTGGCTTTCCTCAATCTTGTTTCAATATTGTTTTGCGTCCTGAGATCCGGAAATTGATAATCATGATCGTTGAAATTCTGTTCATCATAGGGCCACATCCACCCGCTATTCTTGCAAAAATTCAAGCCAGTATAAAACTTTGTCTTATGCCTGCAGTCAACAGTCTGCCCCTCCATGATCCTTCTCACGGGCAACCGTTCCATTTCGATAACACCATCCCCGGACGCATCACTTATCAGTTGGTCGCCTCTCTCCGTGCGTGTGATCACCACCGAGTAGCCTCGCCAGAGGTCATCCCCGGTTATCCCCCAGGGGTCGCCCACCACCAGATCGCTGCATATATTCATCTGGTCATAGCAGAGGATACAACGGTAGGATTCATAAATCATTTTCAAGTCATGGCGTCTCTGCTTGTTCAGTTTGTACACCCCGCGGTCTGTATATACACCGACATTGCCGGGCCAATTCCCCACTGTTTTATCTCTAAAACGGAAACCGATGATCGGTTCGTCTTCACCACATCTTGACTGTTCGATCAGGTCATCGATCATGTACCCGCTATTCTGTCCGGCACAGACCAGCCCGATTGTGTACAGGGGCAGTTTCAGATGCGAGTGGTTCTTCCTGATTTTCAAGATGCTCTCCGCCTGGCATCCCAGAACAACCGCCGCCATATCTTTGCCATGAGCTTGCCCCAGAACCGTTTCAATTACCGGGGATTGCGCATAGTAGGAACCGGATCCGGCGATGATCTCCGCTCTGGATGTGGCAAAGAATGCCTCCGGCCTCCGGGCCTCGCTGTTGAAGCGGTTGACCACCGCGCCATCGATGGTACCTTTATCCAATAGATAGCATAACAGGGCCGTGACCACCCCCCCGCTCTGAGATGACTGCCTGATATTCTTGTCCACCGCATACCCCATGTACCCACCCAAGCATTCACCATGAAATGGATCGATCCCTTCGGCAACAGGAAGCTCCTCCCTGCCATTGCTGGGGCATATATCAACGCAGACACCGCAGTTCCGGCAACGGTGGTCATCAACAACAGCACACAGGTATCCGGAAGCATTCTCTTTCATCGAGATCGCATCGGTGGGGCAGATGGCTGCGCAGGCACCGCAGGCTGTACAGAGCGCCTGTTCAACAATAAAACTGATATTTTGCTTCATTTCTATTCCCCTGAAATAAGGATTTATTTCTGAAACATGATTCCGCCAATTTTCATCAATTGATCGTGGATTCCCCGCTGCCTGGATCTGATTGTTTCACGTTCTGCGGGAGCTGCTTCCCAGAATTCTTTGAACAAGTTCAGAAGTTTTTGAGAACTGCAATCATGATTGGAGATCAACCACCGATCCTGCCCATACAGACGCAGCAATTCTTCATACTTGTAATGCCACCCCAAAACCAATGTTGGCACACCGCATGACAATCCCGCCACACAGGAATGATAGCGGCTGGCAACCAGCACTTCGCTACCGGCAATCAGCGATTTGATTTCCGTACTGCACATCTCCTTTACATCCGGAACAACGACATTCGCGGGACTGTCCACCAGGCGACAGATTTCGGCAGCCATGTCGATGTCATTGCATTGCTGGCTTTCCGGGTATTCATTTGGAATCAGATAGACTTTTTTCTGCAGGACATCAACCATGTAATTGATCAATCTGACCATACAATCAATGTAAGGTTCTTTCGCTCTCCACTGCCTCTCGATCTGAAAACTGACCGATATGCCGATATATTTATCATCTTCGGCAACGGGGACGGGGCAGGACATCAGATTGGCAAGATCGGGGGAAACCGGGATATCTTTCTTGATCCCGGCACGATCTACCATCTGCCCGCGGCTCTCCACTTCCCGGGCAATGATGACATCAAAAATCCATCTGGCGGCAAATCGAGCCTGCAAACGGTTGGAGCGGGATTCAATCGGGCCGTAACTGGCCGGGCATTTCACGGTCCTGGTTCCATACATTCTGGCAATGAAACTTACTGAAAATCTGCCTATGACACCTTTTATCGCTTTCAGCAGCCCGGTTTTTCCGGTGTCCAGATTGTCACAAAAACAGATACCCAATAAATCAGCAACCACATCAGCTGTGCGGATATCTTCCAGAAAGCGTAGTCTTGCTTCATCGTGCGGCTTGAAACCCATTTTATATTTGAATGCATCGATCAGGATGCGCGGCGTGTTGGAGAGATAGGGGATCTGATGGATGGTAAAGTTCATATCCCGCGTGGCTGTTTCCCTGAGCTTTGTAAACTGATAGTAGATAATTTCCGCTTTGTCATCGATCTTGTGGATCAGTTGTTCCACCCCATGTAACAATGAGGGGCCACCAAAATTATCCCCGGCTATTACTCCACATAGCAAGACTTTCATGGGACCAGTATTGCCTCCTTCATCTCAACAATACTATTGTATTATCTTCCTTAGTACAGAATATCTTATACCACCTGGCGCCAGCTAGGCAATACTGCACTTGACTTCCATTGCAATAATGCCGTAACATATGTTAAAAATATACAATCTTTATACATGACCATATATGTTCGGTTCAGCATTTCTTTCTTATTCAAACACGAATTTTCAGGCGCGAAGGATTAAAAAAACTTGTTCAAATTATCCATCTCTTGAATGAAAATTCCGATTGAATCAACGAACAAGTTCCTATGTAGATGAAAGAACAATGTAGGAGGCCTTTCTTCTTTTTTGTTGTTTATTTTTTTTGGCCGCAAAAATATTGTATTATTTAAAATATCAACCATTGTTACCCTGTATCTTGGGAATATTCCCCCCCACCCGAGCAGAAGAACCTAAATTCACGGCGTAAACTAACCGCAATGCCGCTTCTTCAGTTTTTCCATCTCCTTCTGGCCTAGGATATTGGTGTTCATCGTCTTCCTGTAAACCACGAAACGGCAAAAAAGGTATTCCGTGGTCAGGTTGACCAACATGGTGCCCAGCAGGACAACATATTCATTCCAGCCCAGTTTGGTCAGGGCATCACCCCACCATGTTGACAGCGGGGTGAAAACCAAATAAAACCCGGCCACCTTGAGCATGGCTATCGGCACATTTGCCGCAGATTTGAAGGTGAAATGACGGTTCAGGGTAAAATTGTAGAGTACCGAAAGAACAAGAGCAACAAGATAACTGGGCCAGTAAACCAGGCGGACAACGCTGAAGAGTATCGTAAATGTTGTGAATTCAATGATTCCCGCAGAAGCAGAAAAAAGTGTGAATTTGATGATCTGGATTACATTCTGCCTGGCACTTAGCTTGACCGGCAATTCATCTTTCATCGATTGTTCTTTCATGATCGAGTTGAACCTTTCTCCGTTGAATTTCAATAAAGCGGTGCCCCCCACTTTTCTTTGAAGACGATCTCTTCCAGTTTCTTGCGGGGCCGCGCCGGGGGTTCACGATCGCCAACACCTAGTGGGGTCATGGCCACCACCTTGTAGGGTAGGGGAACACTGCAAACAGCACGCGCCTTTTCTTCATCGAACCAGGCCACCCAGCAGGTACCCAACCCTTGCGCATGAGCGGCCAGCATCAACTGCTGCATGGCAATCCCCGCGTCAAGCAGGTAGTATTCCTTCCCGTCTATCTGTCCCGAAGCCGCGGGATCGGCACACAGGACAATGACTACCGGGGCTTCAGCGATGGCCCTCACTGCCGGGTTACTATCGTGAAGGGATTCTGACAGTGCCTTTTTTTTAACCTCATCACGCACGACGATGAAACGCCAACACTGCATATTCTTCCAGGAGGGAGCCACCCGGGCGGCATCAAGAACAAGGCCCAGTATCTCCTCCTTTACCTCGTCTTTACGGAAACGGCGTATGCTGCGTCTACTTTGCAACGCTTTTAGGACATCCATGGAAAATCCTCCTCATGATTCAGGGCCTGTATCCCCTGTTATTTATCTATCAATTATAACATACTTGCCAAATCGGAGACTGCCCGGGGCATCGCCGATAGGTTGCCAATAAAAGATCTCGTATTCTGATTCCTGATTTTTGTCTTTTCCAATATCTCATATGCGGCGTAGGCAATAGCGAAATAAAAGAGTATAGTACTGTCATTTCGAGTGAGCGGCTGTTTTTCTACTCCCTGTCAGATTCCACGCTGCGCTATTCTTGCCAGCCAGGGGCAGGCGTTCTTTCAAGCATTATATAACAGCGTAACGCCTGCGTAGTGCAAAAGACCGCTTGCTCTGAATGACAGCGTAAAAGCCCTGACGGCTGGAGTAAAGTATTGCGACATCAACACCGCATTCATCAAGCACAACGCCTCCCCCTTGCCCGAGATTCCACGCTGCGCTATGCTTACCGGCAAAGGCCGGTGTTCCTGCATTTCTTTACCCCAAAAGCATAACGATTGTATACCAAGGAAAAACCGCTTGCTCTGAATGACAACATTAAAGCATGCTTCCAGCCTAATGGAGAAAAACCGCCCTACCTGTCATTCTGAGGGAGCCGCAGGCGGCCGAAGAATCCCATAGTTGATTATAGGCGATAGGTTGCCAATAAAAGGTCTCGTGTTATTCGTGCACAGGTGCTATAATTCAAGTAAGAACATTTGTACTCAAAACTACAATTATTCTACTGTTGAAAATTTTTAAAACTGCCATGTGAAAGGGGGAAGCGAACAGATGAAGAGAGCGCACCAAAGATTCAAAGCAGTTTTGCTGCTTTGTATGTTTCTACTCTTGCCTTCCCCTGGTGTAATAGCAGAAGGAACCGAGCATGCCAGGATCATATTGAATGATACGGCGTACATAAGTCCCGAGATAGCCGCATCAGTTGTCAATGAACCGGGCAAGCCCGTGGAGGCATTGATTCTCCTGAAAGAACAGGCCGATACGCATGGCACTGCCAAAATGGCCAGGAACCTCATGGAAAGAACTTTGCGCATTCCTGCCGACCGGCAGCAGATCAAATCTTTCTGCCGCAAGGCCGTGGTGAGATCATTGCAGGATGTTGCCGAAAGCACTCAAGGGCCACTGCTCGGCCACCTGAATCTGGAAAAATTACTGGGCCGTGTCATAAACCTGAAAAGTTTTTACATCGTCAACATGATCTACATCGAGGCGCACCCTGCGGTGATAGTGGCCCTCTCCAAAAATCCTGCCGTCAAATCCATACTGCCGAACACATCCTTTGAATTGCAGGAATCGGAAATTGCCGGGAAGGCCATCCCCGCGGAAGAGATTGCGCCATCAGCCCAAACCGTCGAATGGAACATCAGAAGAATCAGGGCTGACGAGGTCTGGGAACAATTCGAGGTGACCGGTGAAGGCGTTGTCGTGGGCGTCATCGATTCCGGCGCTTACTGGCAGCACCCGGCTCTCAAAACAAAATATCGCGGTTACAATCCAGACAATCCCTCCAAGCCCGATAACGAATACAACTGGTATGATGCGGTATACGGTACCTCCGCCCCAAACGATTGCTTGAATTCTTCACATGGCACGCATGTTACCGGGATAATCGTTGCCTCGACGGCAACAAATATATACGGGGCAGCCCCGGGAGCCCGCTGGATAGCCGCCAATGCCTTCAAAACCGACGGAAGTTCCAGCCCATTATATTGTATCGATGCCGCTCAGTACATGCTGGCTCCTAGAAGCGAGGGAGGTCTACCCGATCCGAGCATGGCTCCGGATATTCTCAACTGTTCGTGGGGCATGGTTCCCGATGGCGAGCAAACACTTGATGAATGGTTCAGGCCCATGGTGCTGAATTTACGTTCGGCGGGCATCCTGCCCGTATTTGCCGCAGGAAATGCCAAAAACCCACCCGCAAGGGCCTCCTCCATTCATTCACCGGCGATGTACCCTGAAAGCCTCTCCGTCGCCGCTGTCAACAACCAGAATGTGAGAGCAAGTTTTTCCAACCGGGGCCCGGCAATCCATTATCCGGGGGTAATCAAACCCGACATTTCCGCCCCCGGGGTGGGGATCTATTCCACATTCAAGAATGGCAACTATGGATCAAAAGATGGAACATCCATGGCGACTCCACATATAGCAGGTACCGCAGCATTGATACTGTCTTACAGACCCACGCTTGCTGTAGATGAACTGGAGGATATGATCAGAGAAACGGCCATTCCTCTGACCGGCGGTGCCGACACCGATTCACCCAACCATGGCTACGGGTATGGCCTGGTCGATGCCTATGCAGCCATCAAAGCATTGGGCTGGATAAAAGACCCCAACCTTGAAGCTGCCATCCGTGAGGAATTGGGTATTCCGGAATCAAAGGATATAACCATTGAGGACCTGGAAGAGCTGTCAATGCTGATTGCTACCGGAAAAGGCATCAAAAACCTGGACGGCTTGCAATATGCCATCAATCTGGAGCAGATAGATCTTTCCGGTAATGAAATTACCGATATTGCACCGCTGGTAAGCAACAGCAACAGCGGGGGGCTTGGCCATGGTGATGAAGTTGACCTCCGTAACAATTACCTGGATCTGAGTGAAGGAAGCAGAGCCAGGGAAGATATTGACGCGCTGGAAGCCAACGGGGTTGACGTCATGTATGATCCGCAAAAACAGCCGATCCTTGGGAAGATGTCCCCCCCCGAGTGGGATGGACGCAAAATAAAGTGGAACAAAATCAACTTTGCCGATCACTACAGGTTGAAATTGTACAAAGACAATATCGAGGTTTTTTCAAAAATCTTGAACAACGAATCTCCGGCTGAATATGATATGGCAGGAAAAATAGATGATTCCGGCCACGGGCATTATACCGCCACCATACAGGCCGGGGGAGATGGCAATCCGTGGATAACGGGCGAACCTTCGGACCATTCGGCCAAATTGAAGATCATCGCTGTGCCCGATGCAAACCTTGAAAATCTGCTGAAAATTATCACAGGAATCGATAAAGGCGGTATCAGCGACACCGACATGGCCGGACTGACACAGATCAATTACACCGACAAAAACAAAAAAATCAGCGACCTCACCGGTATTGAATATGCCGTAAATCTTGTTTACATCAAGCTGACCGATCAGAATATCGGCAATATCAGCCCGCTCGCCAGTCTGACCAACCTTCTCTATCTCAACCTTGACAACAACAACATCTCCGACATTTTTCCGCTGGTTATAAACAGCGACGCGGGAGGGTTCAAAACAGGGGGCGACAAGCCGAAAATTTCCCTGAAAAACAACTGCCTGTCACTAGATTCCAGCGGACAGACGATGAACTACATCAACCTGCTCGTTGAACGCGGCATAGAGGTCGATTACATTCCCCAGAGGAAAATAGCTGTTGACTCTGTCACCCTTGACCGCGAAACCCTGGAATTGATGCAGGGCGATACAGCGGTACTGCTTGCAACCATTCATCCCCAAAACGCCAGCAACAAAGAGGTTACCTGGTCCACCAAAAATTCTGCCGTGGCCAGAGTTGACCAATTCGGAAAGGTCGAGGCCATTGGCAGCGGCACGACGAAGATAACGGTTAAATCCGAGGATGGCGGTCATGAAGCAATTTGCACCGTGGATGTGAGTCCCGTGGCCAATAATGGCGATCCTTTGAAGGTCACTTTCCATGACCCTGCTGACAATGAAAGAGATGTCCCGATCAACAAGATAGTGACCGTCGTCTTCAACAAGGATATCAAGCAAGGCGGGAATTATGACGGGATCATGTTGAAGGAAATCAACCAACCCGATCAGGCGATCGCGTTGACCAAAGAAATAGAAGGCCGGAAGATCTTCCTCACCCCTGTTGAAAAATTGAAGTATGGCAATACAATTTATGAACTATCTTTCCCCGTCGGGGCTGTTGAAGATAGCACCGGGAAGAAAAACCCCGCTTTCGAGATTTCTTTCGAGACTCCGCGGTGGCCAATCCGGGTGGAAAGTGTCTCCCTGAACGCCTCACATCTGAAACTATTTTGCGGAGGCGCCACCGCCACCCTGGTCCCCATCGTAAAACCTGACCATGCCTCCGATTGGGAATGCCGGTGGGAGTCAAGCAATCCGGAAACGGCGACGGTGACCAGCGATCGCGCCAGAAACGGGATCATCACCCCCCTGGGTACCGGTTCGACATACATCACGGCCATAATTTCCGATCAGGGGGATGAGCATAGAGCCACCTGTATCGTGGATGCAATCAAATTCGGGGATGTCAACGGTGATGGCAAGGTAGAGGTCGGCGATGCCATAATCCTTCTGCGACATATAGTGGGGCTGAACACCCTCACCGGCCCCTACGAACTGGCAGGGAAAGTAAACGGAGAACCGGAAATTTCCGTCAGCGATGCTATCAGCGTCCTGCGCTACATCGTGCAGCTAATTTCGCAATTTCCGGCCGAGGTTGAAATGTGCAATTGATAGAAATTTGCAACCTCTCGCCTCATCTGCACCCCTTGCAAACACACGGCCCGAAAATTGCCCGTAACAGAAACTGAAATTTTTGCTACCCGGGTTCCATCATTGAAAAATTTGCCGATAAAAATGGTCCGCTTCGTTCCACAGGCCATCCGGTTCAACCGTCTCCCGCCAACACTACCAATCAATGATGGCATACTTGCCCAGGATCCAGCAGTCTCCGCTGCCTCCCTCGTAGTTTATCTTGTACCAGAGATCATTATTCCCCGTCTGGATCTTCTCGATGATAATCCTGGTGCCAAAGTCCAGGCTGTCCTTGACCTGGCTGGCGGTCGAGGGTGCAGAACAGACATTGAGCGTTGATGGGGGTCTGTCGGTACGGTACCACTCATCAAGAAAGACAGCTCCCCGGGGTTGGGTAGTCAGCTCTACATAATATCCGTGAGCCCACCCTTCATGGCCCGGTACTTTGAGCTTGTACCAGTTCTGGCCATTGGACAGGCGCACCATTCCCAGGATCGTAACTTCCGTACCATTTTCCAGGGTAGTCACCACATCATGGCCGGTCCCCGCGCCGCTGCGTACATTCAGGTGAGATCGAGCATCGACGTTGCAAACACGCCCACCATTGTATGTTTTCTGTAGCATATGGTACTGGCTATGGGGCAGCAACGACTCCATGATATTGGCGATCTTGACCCTCCACATCGGATCCGTGGCATATCTGGTGTTCATGCCGTCGAGGTTGGGCCCATGAAAATACTGTCCGCCTTCACTGAGGTAGGCACTGCGAATATATCCGCTGACGTAGATGATACAGTCCGGAACACTGCGGAAAGTCCCTGCATAATTGTACGGGTCGGAATCATAGGCCTTGTAGCCGTAGATATTGTTCTTGTCCCTGGCAATCCTGGATGTACCCCAGGCACTTTCCAGCGCCGCATGAGCCATCAGATAAAGGGCGTTTACCCCCCATGTTTCCTGCGCCCTGATGAAGTCCGAACCCAGATATCTGAAGGGTGAATCAGCCCTCCTTGAGGCAGCCCTGTTCTGCAAAAAGGTAGCGGTTACCTGCGGGTCAGCGGGCACGTCAAGACGCATTATGGCATAGGGCAGCCGTTCCATATAGTAGAAACGGCCCTTGTTGATCAATCGGGAACCGTCTATCAGATAAAAAGTATAATCGTCTTTAACGATGTAATCCCCCACCGGCAAGCTATCAGGTGCAGCAATGATCGGTACCTCAGCCTTCGCGTAGTCAAGGCCGTAAAGATATCCGTTACTTTTTACCCGATGATCGGGCACATGAGCAGGCTCAGGATCAGGACCCGGCGGTGGAGGAGGAGGTGGATCAACTGGTAGCTCTTCGACAATCTGTACAACGTGCCGCAGTATGGTGATGACATCGTTAACATCAACCGCTCCATCCCGGTAAACATCGGCCAGCGCTCTTTGCTCTTCGTCCAGATCGGTTATACCCACGATACTTTGTAGCAGCAGGATAGCATCGCTAACATCGATGCTGCCGTCCCTGTTGACATCACCACAGGCATATTCGCCGGGTGCATCGGCCGACAAGGTTGCCAGCGGCAGGAACGCAAGACAGAATATTGACAATATGGCGAATGCATTGCGGAAAACATGGAATGATTTCAAGAATATGTACCCCTTTCACCTGCAAGCCCTTTTTCTATTCAACTGCATCAAATTGGACAATTGGTTTACATAATACTACCGGTTCTATCTCAATTTCGACATTATTTTCATCAATCCTTTATTTTTCACGTCCGCTCTTTCTGCGTTATGAACTTAATATCATCTGCTTCAGTGTTCAGGAATGTAAAAAGGCCGGGGAAACGGTCAATTGTCATCTTGCGGCTCTTCCCCACCTGGTTCACCCTCGCCGTCTTCCGGCGGGGGCTCATCAATCGGCGGTTGGTCCGGGGATGGTTCATCGGCAGGATCATCCAGTGGTGGGTCATCGGCCGGCGGTGGTTCTTCACGTCCGTTGCCCGGATAATCCGTGTCAAGGCTTTCTTCCGTTTGTTCCGGTTCCTGGGGCTGGGGTTCAAATACCTCCACCGGATCGGGTTCACTTGGCGCAGGTCGGCGTCCCGGCAGGCGTATCTGTGCACGCGCCGGAACGTCAACATTGAAGATCTCTTTTATCAACTTCACTCTCTGCTGCTCGTCGGGCACCATATAATAAACATCGAGTTCCCCGAGAGGTGCAAACTGGCCAATCCCTTCAAAAATATAGCTTTTGATTTTGTCCATATCTATTTCCATGCCGTAGAGTGCCAGCGCCCCTATCTGTGAAACAGTCAGGTTGGTGTCAATATTTGCATTCAGGGATTTGTAGATCTTGGGAATCTGGGTTAGCTTTCCTTTCGCTTTGAGCTGTTTGAAAGCAGCTATCAGAGCATCCTGCTGCCTGTTGGCCCTGCCCACGTCGCCTCCGATAGCCCTGAACCTGACCAGCTCCAGAAATTTCCGGCCATCCAGCAACTGGTACCCCTCGCTGACAACCAATTTGCCTTTCCCGGCCAGGTCCCTGACCGGAACATCAACATCATAGTAAACGCCCCCGATGGCATCAACGATCTCCACCAGGGCATCCATGTCCATGGCGATGTAATAATGAAGAGGAACACCACCCAGAAAATCCTGGATCGTTCTGACCGTGGTTTTGATGCCGGCCAGATGTGGCTCATCTTTACCCGGTTTCTGGTAGCCGTACATGTAAGAATGGTTGATCTTGTCATGGATGTTGCGGCCATGGACCTTCACATAGGTATCCCGGGGTATGCTGGCCATGGAAACGCCTTTGGTCTTGAAATTTATGGAGACGATCATGATCGAATCGGGACGGTAGATGGAGTAGATCCTGTCCCGCGCCTTGTTCCGGTCAAAACCAAGCAGAGCAAAATTGATGATATCCTTGTCGAAATTCTTGGCCACGGCGTTTTCCCAGTCAATGGACCCATTCTGGCCCGATGGCCTGAGAACCTTGGCCGTATCCTGAAAATAGCTGAAGAGAGCCTTTCCGCCAAAAGCTATGGCAGCAACGCAGACCAACACGATGACAATAATATTGAGCGCTTTCCTGTATTTTGCACGCAATTGTCGTCGTTGTTTGATCTTTTTCGGCGTTTTGGCATCGACAAGTTCACTTTGAATGTCTCTTTTTTGCCGATACATTCCACTGTTAACGTTCATGATCTTTCACTTTCTTTCTTTTTTCCGCTTTTTCCTGCAAAAAAAACGGTCGTGAACAAAGTTTAACAGTATTGCATTTTTGAAGGCTATTTCTTAATTTAACTTAAATAATACCGGTTACCCGATGTTATCAACGCCCCATACCCAGGTAAACAAAACCGTGTTCACTCATTTTCGTGGCAGATAGAAAATTACGCCCGTCAACAAAGACCGGGGAACGCATGCTGACACTTATCCGGGACCAGGAAACATGAAGATAAGCGTCCCAATCGGTCAAGAGAAGAAGTGCATCGCTGCCATGCGCCGCCTCCTCCACCGAGGGTACATAAATTATTTCTTGATCCGGAAAACAACGATGGTAATTGCCCATGGCTACAGGGTCATGAGCTTTCACGGTGGCACCCAGGCCAAGTAGCATCTCGATTATTTCTGCGGATGGAGACCCACGCACATCATCGGTGCCGGGCTTGAAGGCCAGGCCCAGTATCCCGACGGTGCTTCCACGCATCGTCGGCAATGTCTGTACCAGTTTTTCCACGATTCTTTCACGCTGTCGGCGGTTTACCTTTACGGCGGAAGAGACCAGAGGCATGGGAAGACTATGTTTCTTTCCGGTGTTGAGGATGGAACAAACATCCTTGGGAAAGCAACTCCCCCCCCAACCCACCCCCGCCTTCAAGAATCCGGGGGCAATTCTTCTGTCCAGACCGATTGCCCCGGCCACCTCATTGATATCCGCCCCGACTTGCTCGGCAAGCTCTGCAAACTCGTTGATAAATGAAATTTTTGTGGCCAGAAAAGCATTGGCGGCGTACTTTGACAGCTCGGCACTCGTTGCAGAGGTTGCCAGAAACGGGGGCAGTGAATAGCCTTCGGGCCGGGGAACAGCACCGGGAGGATCAAATGACTGTTCGATAATCGGGGTATAGAGACTCTGCAGCACATCCACTGCCCTGAAGTCATCGGAACCGACGACAATGCGATCCGGATAGAATGTATCTTGCAAGGCTGACCCTTCCCGCAAAAATTCCGGGTTGGACACAACGATAAAATCTGCCGAAACGCCCCTTTTATCGAGCTCCTCCCCGATAATCGCCTCCACCTTGCGGGTTGTACCGACCGGCACGGTTGATTTGTTCACCACCACCTTCAATCCGGAAGAAGGCAGCAATTTCCCGACATCATGTGCCACCTCCTCCACATACCGCAGATCCGTGCCACCAGCCGGCAGGGGTGGAGTGCCTACAGCAATGATGAACACATCGGGGGGGGCATCAATCTGCTGCAAATCCTCTGTAAAATTCATCCTCGAAGAAGTCTCCCGCAACAATTCTTCCAACCCTGCTTCGAAGATGGTGGCTTCATTGTTCCGGAGCCGATCAATTATCTGCGTGTTTTTATCAACACAGCTTACCTCGTGTCCCAGATATGCCAGGGCCAGCCCGGTGGTAAGCCCCACATAACCGGTGCCGACAATCGCCACTTTCATTTCCCATTCTCTCATTTCATCCGCACCCTTCTTCTACCCAACGACTTTCCGCCTTCCCTTTCCTGCTGCCCTTTCAGCTTCTGTCAGTTGCCTCGACCATCTTTTCCAGGCCTTCCGCAAAATCAACAACGGGGTGGTAATCGATCAATTCCCGGGCGCGCTTGATATCTGCCCGGGAATGTCTGATGTCGCCCTCCCTGGAATCTTCAAAAATCGGTTCCAGTTCCGTACCCAGGGCCACGTTCATTTTTTCAACCAGCTCCAGCAGGCTCACGCTCCTGCCGCCGGCAATGTTGATTTTTTCTCCGCCACCAACCCCGGAGGAAGCTGCCAGCAAGTTTGCACGGGCCACATCCTCGACATAAACAAAATCACGGGTCTGCTCCCCATCGCCGTACACAACGGGACGCAGACCTGCTTTCATCCTTTGCAAAAAAATGGTGATGACCCCGGAATACTCGGAATCGGGATCCTGATTGGGGCCGAAAACATTGAAATATCTCAAAATTACCGTTTCAAGGCCGCGTACATCGGAAAAATACTTGCAGTAATACTCGCAGGCATGCTTGGAAAAAGCATAGGGGCTGAGCGGTTGCGCGGGCAATGCCTCCGATAGCGGCCCATCCCCGGCATCCCCGTAAACGGATGCCGAACTGGCCATGATAACCTTTTCGACCCCCGCTTCCAGGGCGCAATTCAGAACGTTGATGGTTCCGATCACATTGTTGTATTCTGTTTCCTCCGGGGCCTCCATCGAGCGGACAACCGAAGAGAGGGCAGCCTGGTGAAAAACTATTTTCACATCTTCGAAATGCTTCCGGATTTCCGGCGCATTGATGTCAGCCCTGACAAAATCCAGGTCGCCGAAATAACCTTCAAGATTGGACCTTCTGCCCGTGGAAAGGTTATCCAGAACTCTAACCTTTTCGCCTTTTCCTACCAATTTTTTGGCTATATCGCTGCCGATAAAACCTGCCCCGCCTGTGATCAGATACATTCTTTCACCCCCGTTTGAATGAAGTAGAAAACATTTTTCAAATCCATGTGATATTTATTTGTATGCAATTTTGTGTCGACAAATAAGGGATGAGGGTTGTCGATCAACCTGTCAATATTCTCCGATCATTCGCTTCTGCACCTGTTTTTCTCCTTGAATTTCTGATCATGAAGCACGGTCGCGCATCAAAATCACTTTTATGGTCTGGAGAATTATCTTGATATCAAAAAGAGGCGAATAATTCTTGGCATAGAGAAGATCGTAGCGCAGCTTGTCTTCTATGGAAGTGCTGTAGTTGCTCATCACCTGGGCCAGCCCGGTGATCCCGGCGTTGGTGATATGGCGGTATGTGTACCCCTGTATTTCTTTTTCATATCGCTCCACAAAATAGGGCCTTTCCGGCCGCGGGCCGACCATGCTCATATCGCCCTTCAGGACATTGATCAATTGCGGCAACTCATCCATACGGGTAGGCCTCAAAAGACGCCCCATACGGGTTACACGCGGATCGTCCTTGTAGGACTGTATTGGCCCGGTGGACGCCTCTGCATTGTGCTTCATGGTCCTGAATTTGTATATTTTGAATTGCCTGCCCTTTCTGCCGATCCTTTTCTGCGTGTAAAAGACCGGGCCGGGCGAATCGATTTTGATGGCCAGGGAAATAAGAAGGAAAAAGGGGAAAAACAACACCAATCCCAAACAGCTGGCAGCAATATCCATAAGGCGCTTGATTTGCTTTCGACCGGGGTTGTTGATCGTGTCGATTTTCAGAACGGGAATATCGTCGATCTGGTCAAGCGCGGCCTGTGAAAGCATGATCTCGTAGATGCTGGGAATGATAAGAGATTCCCATCCACGTGAAAGGCCACCCCGCACAACGGACTCCCGCACCGGGTCGGGAACCTCTCCGGAAACAATCACGGTGTCTGGCCGGTACCTGTTGCATATCTCCTTGACCTCATCAAAAGCACCCAGGTGGGGGAAATTGCCACGGGGTTTATCTTCCCTGTTCCTGGTAACAATTCCTATAACTATTTCATGGTCTCCCGTCAATTTTTCAAGCAAAAAGTCCGCCTCTTCCCCGGGGGCAACACAGATAATCTTCCTTGGCGGACATCTTGAAATCTCGATCTTCAGCATTATCCAGCGCCAGGTGCCAAGTGTGATCACCTGCACGATGGCGGCAATAAAAAAAACACTGCGGGGGAAACTGAATCCCTGGATCATGTAGGAAATGGAAATGGTAAAAAGCATCAGGATACCGATGGAAACAACAAGAGAAGCCAGCACCTCGCTCCATTTCTGTTTCAACGTGTGGTAGAGGCCATAAAAATTGAAAAGTAGAACCGCCAGCACCGAAACAAAAGGAATCATGATCAGGTACGGATGAAAATTGAACTGTGGCAGCCCCCCCTGAAAACGAATCAGAAAAGCGATGACAATGCTTGCATTGACCAGCACAATATCGCCTATCAGTTGCAGCAAATTGAATGCTGTTTTGGGACCGTTGTTACCCACGACATCCTCCCTTTAACCTGCCTGGTTAACCAGGACAATATTGCGTCAAATTTTGCAGCGAATTATTACTTTAATATTAGAGATAAGCCACCTTTATCCCTTTTTTTTACCTGCAATATTAACCATATTTATTGGTTGTTAACTGCCGTTATCAACTCGAGAAAAATACCCTTGAAAAAAGTCCAATTTCGGCGGGGGTCGCCTCTGATCATTTCAAGATCCCGGGGGAAAAAGACTCGCCTCCACGAATTAAATGCGCTGAACAGGACCATGCCGTCATGTCTGCAAAATCTTGTTGTAAAAATCCAACAATTTTCTGCTTTCCCTTGCCCAGGTGTAACGCAGGAAAACCATCCTTCTCCCATTTTCCCCCATCTCCTTCCGCCGATCGGGGTTGGCCAGAAGATATTCAACCGCGGCAGCGATTTCCCCGGGAACCATGGGGTTCACCATCAGTCCACAACGGCTTGCGCCAATGATCTCTTTCCAGAGAGCAAAATCGGAAGCGATCACCGGAAGCCCCGCGGACATATATTCAAAGAGCTTGTTGGGTAAAGCAACCGTGAGATGTTTCAAAGGATGAATACATACCAACCCGATATCTGCTTCCATATAGTTCGCCCATACCTCTTCCTGTTCAAGCCACCCGCGGTAATCGACTCTTTCATACCCCCGGAGCTGTTCAACCTTTCTTTGAAAATCGATGCTGTCAAACCTGCCCAGCAGCCTCAAGGTGATTTCCCTGCGGGCATCGATCAACTCCATGGCCTGCACCAATTGATAGATCCCCCGCTCCTCGTTCAGGAGCCCGGCATAGATGAGAACAGCCCCTTCCCCTCCCCGCGGCACCCTTTCCCTGGACGGCAAAGCTTTCAATTCGGGATAATTCCTTACCTGGACCACCCTGGCCCGGCTCGTGGAAAACTTTTTCTCGATATCGTCGGTGACAGTGACGATACCATCCAGCAGGTGGGCAGCCACCCGTTCCGCGGCCGCCGCCAGAGTGGACATCACCCGTCGCAGAAAAGGGGGAAGCCAGAATTTTGTAAGGATCTTCTCCGGATAATCCTCATGGACATCATAAATAACCTTTTTGCGGGTAACCAGTTTGAGTACGATGCCCACGGGTATCAACTCCGGATCATGGAAATGGTACAAATCCGGTTTTATCTTGATTGCCCGGGTTAATAATTTCAATGTCAAGCCGAACATTCTCTGCAGACGGTTTTTCGGGGCAGGGAGGGCAATGATCCGGATCCCGTCGATGGTACAATCCTTCTCATGTTGAGCAATCAAAGAAACGTCATAACCGGCCCCGGACAACGCGCGAAGCTGTTTGTGAAAGATGCGGATGTCAAAAACATAGTGAACAGAAGTCAGATGGCAGATCATGGCCTTTGCTTTCACCCTGGCAGCACCTCTTTGTAAACCTCAATATTTTTACGGGCATTTTCCTCCCAGGTCAGTTTCTCAAGCACCAGCTCACGTGCCCGCGCACCCATCGCCTGCGCCTCCCGGGGAGAAGCAAGGAGATGGTCGAGGGCTGCGGTCAAATCAGCCAGGTTACGGGGCTCCACCAGCATCCCTGTCGCCCGATCTTCGATTATATCCTCGATACCTGCCCCGCGGCAGGCCACGGCCGGCTTACCGGCAGCCATGGCCTCGATATACACCACCCCGAATGCCTCATTCCAACTCGGCAGGGCAAAAATATCACACTCGTTCATCAATTCCATAACCTGATCATGGGGAAGTTCCCCCTTGAAACAGACGTGTTCTTCTATCTTCAAAGATGCGGCCAGACGTTCCAGATTGTTTCGTTCCACACCATCACCAACTACAATGTAGCGTAAATGGGCATATTTTTCTATCAACGCGGCCACTGCATGAAGATTGTAATCGATCCCCTTCAGTTTGATCAGGTTGGAGACGCTGAGGATGGTCCCTCCTTCCCCCGATGTTTTCTTCTTCCCGGAGGCACCAGTTAGCTTTGAAACCGTAACCCCGTTATGGATTGTCCGCACTTTTTCATGATGAGCCATATTCTCCCGGGCAACCTTTTTCAATCTCTCGCTTACAGTGATCACCCTGTCAGCACCGGCCAGAACATTCTTCACAACCCCGTTGCATTTCTTGTTCCTGTGAAGGGTATAGGCAAAATCAGCGCCGTGCACGGTGACCACCAGCGGCCTTTTGTATTCTTCCTTAAGCTTCAGGGCAGCGTCTCCGTCGGGTACCGCTACGTGAGCATGGATAATATCAAAAGGGAAACGGGAATGGATTTTTTCAATCAGGGGTCTTATTCCCCGATGCATGAGCAGCCCCGCATGTTCAAAAAAGATATTTGCAGGAAACGAAAGATAGCGCGGGTAATGAATTTCAACCCCGTCCAGCACATCCCGTGAAGGAATCAGAGAATAATCACGCCATTTTTTGCGCAACCGATTCAGTGGAAATGGCGCCACGGGAACGGCGGAAACCACCATTACCTCGCATCCCTGTTCCACCAGCGCCTGTACCTGTTCATGAACGAAAATACCGGCAATCGGCCGGGACAGGGAGGGGTACATATGCGATATAACCAGTACTTTTATATCCATCAGTAGAACACCTTTTTCCTGTTATTCAACGATGCGAGGATCAGTCCCAGATAGATCATCAAAATGGGCATCAGTTGCAATGAATGATACACTGCGGAAGGCATCATGTAAACAGCATAGGAAACCAAGGTTGCTTGCATGGCGACAACCAGTACCTTCAGGTATCTGTCTTCATCACCTGCCCTCCTGTTCAGAGAACGTGCCAATTTCACCAGGGTCACGAGGTACCCACCGAACCAGAGTACAAAAACACTGACCCCCAGTATGCCGTAACGCCTCAGCAGCAGAATCCATTCATTGTCAACGATGGTCGTCATCGTCTTCTTCCCCGGCCCCCAACCGAAAAATGGTGATTGCCGCCAGAGATTCAAGGCCTCGCCCCAGCGCCCCATCCTCAGCTGCCAGCTGTTGTCATCGATTATGTTCAGACCGCTCGTCATGCGGATATAAAACTTTTCCGGTGCAAGCCATACGATCAAAGAGATGATGAGAAGCAAAACAACAATTACAACGATGAACACCCTGATCTTTTTCAAGCGGGCCAGATGAAAGAGGTAGTGGCCGAAAAGGATGAATGCACAGGCAACGATCTGGATTACCAGCCCGGTTCGGGAAAGGGTAAGCGCCGTGGCCAGGGCAAATAGGACAAAACAGATGATACTCGTATAGCGCAAAAATTTCTCCTTCAGATAGAGGAATCCGCTCAGTGCCAGTGAACTGCCTATCACCAGAAGGGCAGCAAAATCGTTGGGGTTGGCCGTCGTGCCGATAATCCTTTTGTGCACCAGGAGTCCCTTTAGCTGGGTCGTGGTATAGTAAGGCACAATTATCCGGTTGACGTCAAATAGGTTGAAATACTGGGCAAAACCAAAGAAAACGGCCAGAGCAAAGATCGCCAGTGACCAGAGATAGATCTTTTTGTAGTCCCCGTCCCGGATATCCATGCCAACTACGAGGGCGAAGATCAAAAAATACTGGACAATTTTCAACAGTTCAAACCAATCCCGCAGTAACGGCTGATAATCAAGTACGAGGGCTGAAAAAGTGATCGAGACACAGATAGAAATCCCGAACAGAACAAACCAGATCATGGAACGGTCCCATACAAACAAGGCACGGCGTCTGCCGGTTCGGTGCCCCAGAAAATACAACAACCATAGCAACAGCACAAAAATGAAGCCGAAACGAAGGTCGGGGATGCTGCTTGACAGGCTCAAAGGCGGCAACAAAATATAGATGGCCAGCAAGGGAATGATTGTACGGGACAGAACAATCTTCTTCTTCAATCCATAAAGAATCAAGAAGCAGGCAAGCACAATCAGGAACAATGCGGCAAACATGTATTTTTTGAACGATGGGCCGTGAAACAAAACTCCCCACAGGATGGCCATAATCAGGCCCGCCGCTACAATCAGCGGAAAAATTTCGTGGTTAACTTTCACATCGATCTTCTTCTCCATGAACAGACAACTCCGTTATCATTCATCAAGGGTTTCAACGATGGTTTCTACACGGTGGGTCCACATATTTGAGCAGGTGACAGCTTCTTTGACATTGGCCCTGAATTTATCGTCTTTTTCAAGCGCCCTGTTCATCTCCCGCACCCCCCGAACAAAACCTTCCATGTGGTCAGCAGTCACGATGCCCACCCCGTTTTTACGAATAAAAGCGGCCATCTCGGTACAATCCGTTGATACGATCGGCAGACCGTAGGAAAGATATTCAAAGAGCTTGACCGGCATGGCAAGATCATTGTAGGTATCTCTTTTTCTGGGGATAACAGCGAAATCGCTTTGCGCGTATATTTTTTTCAATTCCGTTCCGGTTGCATGGTGGATATTCAACCACCGGTCGGCAGCCGAATATTTCAAAAATGCCGCATCCTCACGCCGGCAAACCAGATTCAGATTGAGCGTCTGTTCCCTGTTGACGGCCCGGAAAGACTCCAGGAGCAGATCCGCGCCATATTTTTCATTTATCCCCCCGACATGAATGGCGTTGTTGAAACGGGATGGCCTATCAACAAATTTTTCTTCCGCACCGGGGGGCAGGGGAACCTTGCGGTTAAAATCAAACATTGCCCCCATGGAAGCCGAAGGGAAAAAGATCACGCTGGCCACCTTCTTGAACAACATCCAATCCATCCTGTACCTCAGCAGCAGTTCGTATTTTTTTGGGCCGGCAACTTTCCACCAATGGGGAAATTTGTAATATGCGTCTCGATAAAATATCCCGATCGGTATCTTCTGCCGGAATACACCCAGATAGATATGATAATCCAGTGGATGGATCGGGTAAGTGCTCGGTTCAATATAGCAAAATCGGCAATCGGCAATCCGTCTTCTGATTCTTCGATATGCTGCCAACCGCGAATCTATATCCCCGTTGATCAACAGAACATCGTAACCTTTATCCAGAAAAGCTCTGTACATCTTGTAAGGCCTTACTTTTGATCCGCTGGAAAGATCCCGGAAATCCGTATGACAGATATATAAAATCAGGTTGTTTTTCATCGATGCCTCCGATTCTTGTACCACCTATCTATCTGCCAAACTTTAAAAGGTGTTCGGCAATTTTTGGGGAGGCACGGCCATCGCCATAAAATTCCAGGTCAACCCTTCCGGAAGAGCCGTGCGCCGATAGAATGCTGTCGGCAACCATCTCATGACCTTCGGGGACAACCACCCTGTTCCAGCCGGCATCGACCAGTTCGCCCCATTCAGTTTCATCCCGCAATGTGACGCAAGGCACCCTGTAGAAATAAGCTTCTTTCTGTACACCCCCGGAGTCGGTAACGATCAGGGATGACTTTTTTTCCAGAAGAAGCATATCGAGGTAACCGACTGGATCGATGATATGCAACTTTTTCTCTATTTCCCCGATCAATCCCTCCCGGGATAATATTTTTCGGGTGCGGGGATGCAGCGGCATGACAACCGGAAACCGATCTGCCACCCGGGAAAGCCCGTAAAAGATAGCTCTGATCCGAGCAGGGTTATCAGTGTTTTCCGCTCTATGAACGGTAGCCAGGATATATTGCCGGTTTTCCACCCCAAGTTGCTGTAAAATGCGGCTTTTATTCTCCGCTTCCCGGCCAAAAAAGATGGAGGCATCATACATCACGTCTCCGCTAAGATAAACCTTCTCGCCATGAATTCCTTCAAGCTTGAGGTTTTCTACAGCCTGCGCAGTGGGAACGTATAACAAATCAGCAAGATGATCGGTAAGCAGACGGTTTATTTCTTCGGGCATCAGCCGATTGTAGGACCGCAATCCTGCTTCGACATGGGCTACAGGCAGGTGCATCTTGGCCGCGGCAAGGGCACCGGCAAGTGTAGAATTTGTATCACCATAAACCAGAACCAGGTCGGGTTTTTCCTGCATGAGATATTTTTCCACGGCAGCCATCATCAATCCGGTCTGCTCCCCGTGAGGGCCCGAACCGACGCCCAGATAACAATCCACGGCAGGCATCCCCAGCTCCTGAAAAAAAACAGCAGACATATTATGATCGTAATGCTGCCCGGTATGCACGATTTTTTCTTCTATCCTGCCTGTTTCACGCAAGGCCCTGGAAACCATGGCAGCCTTGACAAACTGTGGACGGGCACCTATAACCGTCATTATTTTCAAACCAGTCGGCTCCTTTTGCGGTATTATTATTTTTTCATTCTCGTTACAAGTCGGATTTTTCATGGGCATTGGTTGGAGGCATGAGATATATGTGGCGCAGGAAAACCAGACCCGTGGCCAGTACAAAACCCAGAAATGCAATGATGGCAGCATTGTACAATTTCTTCCGGAATATCCGGGATGAGGAGTCGGCATTCGTCATGACAATCAACAGGTCTTCTTCGAAGAAAGTGCCTTCCTCCAACTCTTTCAGGCGGAAAGAAACCTCTTCCATCTGCACCAGAAGGTTGCCCTTCTCTTCCATGAATACTCTATAAACCGGATTTTCTTCAGCATTGCCATCCATTATTTCAGTGCCATATTTATCAACAAATTCGGCATCGATATATTCAAGATTGCGGGCCAGCCGCTCCTTCTCCTTCACAAGAAATTCTTTCTGATTCTGCAGTATGGCTTTGAACAACAAAGCCGCCGCGGTTTCAGCCGCCTCCTTGCTTTTTTCGCCCTGCTCATGCCCCGCCCTGATCCCCAGGAATTTCTGTGTCGAACGGCTACCGATCACGGTTAAATCCTCCCACGCAAGGTCCAGTTTCTCTGCCCCTGTCCGCGCGGAAGTTTCCATCGTAATTTCCGAGAAATCGATCATTTTCATGTAATCGTCAACCGTATTCTCGAAAGGAGTCAGGTTGATAAGTATCTCCGTACAGTAACGAGGGGTGAATAGAAAAAAACCGACAAGGATACAGGCCACCGTGATGGCAGCAATAAAATATTTACCCCTCCACATAACCTTGACAAATTCCCGCAAATCTATTTCATTGTCCATTGTACCTTCTCACCCTTGCTTTTTTTGATCAGGTCAATTATATCAGATAGTGATTTTCTTCAACAAATGCAGGCATAATCCTTTCCCCGGCGCCCCCTTAAAACTTAAATATAATTAACAGCTTTTATTCCGGGAGGCCGATGAAAAATGAATTATATCTGCTTTTTGTTTCATCCTAATAGGTGAACTCATTATCGTGATGTAACAAAGGCGCAACAGGAGAGAGCTGTTCATGATAATTGTTTTTATCCGCACCCTGATCCTCTTCACCCTGGTTATTGTAGTTATCAGGGTCATGGGTAAAAGGCAGGTTGGCGAATTTCAACCCTACGAGCTGGCTATTCTCATCATGATTTCGGCATTGGCTGCCATCCCCATGGAAGATATCGCCATTCCTCTTTCCAACACGATCATTCCCATCCTGTTGCTGTTCTCGATACAGATCATCCTTTCCTTGATCGCGTTGAAGAACGAGAAAATAAGAGCCTTGCTTGATGGGCGGCCAAGTATTGTCATCGAGAATGGAAGGATCGTCGAAGCGGAATTGAAAAAGTTGAGAGTGAACATCAACGACATGTTGGAACTCATCCGCCTGTCGGGTTACCCGAGCCTGAATGATATCGAATTCGCCATTCTGGAGACCAACGGGAAATTGAGTGTTCTCCCCAAATCGCAACATCGTCCCGTCACTCCTGAAGATCTGAATATCGAAACGCAGTACGAGGGGCTGCCCTATCCCCTGGTTGCCGATGGAAATATCAATTACGAGATGCTGACCAAAGTCAAGTTGAACGAGACATGGCTGAAAGAGGAACTGTCCAAACTGGGCTACCTGAATATCAATGATGTTTTTCTGGCCAGCCTGGGCACCAACGGCGAACTGGTTGTTCAAAGAAAGGAATAGGGAACATGTCATGAAAGCTGCCGTAGGCATTTCAATCTTGCTCGTTGTCCTTGTTGGTACCTCACTGCTAATCTATTCCCTCACCGGCTCTCTGTACCTGGAGATGAAAGACTGCCTGGATACCATGGAAAAAGCCGTGGAAAACGGCCAGTGGGGAGAAGTCGAAAAGGAAGCCAGCCTGCTGCAAGAACTTTGGCACCGGGGAGATTGTTTGTGGAGCCCGGTTATGGATCATCGACAAATTGATAGGGTCGATGAATCAATCACGTTGATCATGGCCCTGGTCAAAATGAAATCAAAGGAAAACCTTGTTCTGGAGATAAATGCAGCCAGGAGGATGTTGAAGAGGATCAAAGATAAGGAAAGCCCCCTGTTCAAAACAATTTTTTGAACTCGGGAAAAGCAGACCCTGAAACCGTACGGGGTGAAAATAAATACAGGTTTTGAGGAAGGTGAAGGTCAATCATATCGGCAGAAATATCACTATATCCCATGGAAACAGCGGATTCGGATCATATCATCAATGAGTCGCTCGGAATTCTGAATGATAGTGGGTTGAGTTACCAGGTAGGGCCTTTGAGTACAAAAATATCCGGTCCCCCGGAAATAATTTGGGATGGACTGAGAAAAGTTTTTGAACATGCCCGGAATAAACAAACCGAAGTAGCCATGGTAGTAACAATTGCCAACTCACGGATATAAAACTTGCCTTTACCGAACTGTGGCAACCATTCGCTCCATGTCGCTGACGCCAACATATCTGTACGGGGAAAAGATAGAAGCCTAGGAACCAGTTTATGGCGGTGGTAAGGTGTGTACGAGGAGGGGATTCTTCGGTCGCCCCAAAAGCAGGGCTCCCTCAGAATGACAGGTTGTATTTCCTTTTTCCCTTACAGCGGGGGATGTGAGAAGGGAATTCTTCGGTCGCCTGCGGCGCCCTCCCCACCCCTGTCATTCCGAGCAAGCGTTGTTTAACAAGAACACCAACATATAGCCACAGAGATAAATATGATATAGAAATGGTAACACCAGAGTGAAAAAATAGCGCAGCGAGGAATCTCGGGCAATGGAGAAACGATTGTCGTTAAAGCCAATATGTGGGGGCGAAAAGATAATAGCCAGGAACCAGTTTGGGTCAGTGGCAAGGTGTGTACGAGAAGGGGATTCTTCAGGCGACTGAGGCTCTCTTTTTGTGGGTATGCGAAAATATAAAACCCAAGAAATAGCTTCTACCCTGAGTAAGTGGTATTGATGTGGGTTTCATTGACTGCCTACGTTTTCTTTTTCTTTTTTATATGTTGGCTTGGCGACTTGGCCGTTCATGGGCCATAGCAAAAGAACGGTTCAGGCTCGGGCTCAACGGGAACACCTCCAATCTTCACGTCCTGTGAAGTATCCGGCTGCCGACATCACG
>JGI24707J26582_10000419_pt1 | contig 32486 bp, 50 predicted proteins | sample BioPla1DNA1_FD_26582 | JGI IMG/M metagenome (IMG submission 26582)
GAGATAGCTGCCATTAAATCAGATAAAGCAGAGTTTGAGGTTTATATGGAGTCAGTCCAGAACTATTATAACTACCTAATAAGTACAGGGCATAAGGCAGAGGATGCAAGAGCAATACTACCTAATGCCACAGTAACTAATTTATACATGAGCTGCAATCTGATTTAATGGCAGCTAATCCATCTCCACTCAGTTAGATCTGCCAAAGGAGCCCAGCAAGAGATAAAGGACTTGATAAACAAAATGACAGAGCTAGTGATAGAGAATGAGCCAGATCTTGCCTTTATGTTTAAGGAGGTAGAATAGATGAGATTAAGAGACTACCAGGAACATTCTAAAAGGACATTAAATAAGGACCTAAAAGAAAAAGAGCAGTTAGCTAACATGATCATAGGCATAATGGGCGAGAGTGGCGAAGTAGCAGACATAATTAAAAAATCACTATACCAGGGCCATGAGTTAGACAGGGAGAACATAGCAGAGGAGATAGGAGATATAATGTTTTATATAGTAAACCTATGTAATGTATTAGATCTGGACCTGGAGACCTTAATAGCCAATAACTATTATAAACTACTGGAGAGATACCCTAATGGGTTTGAAGTATCTAGGAGTGTGAACAGATAAGACTAGGAGGGGTAGAGGTGAATGTAATAGAGATACTAGAAATAAAGAAAGCAATAGAGTTAATAGGTAAAGCCTTAAGGGAGGCAGAGAGCAAAGACCTGGAGCAGGCTAAGGATATACTAGAGGGTCTGATAGAGTTTAAGGACATAGCATTAGACAAGAGGTGGCCATATGAATAAAGAAGACCTAAATAGTATCATAAGATTAAATGACAGGATAGAGTCTAAACTTAGACAGAAAGATGAGCTTAAATCTACTATGTATAACATAGGCAGCATAGACTACAGCAAGGATAGGGTACAGACTTCTAAAGTTAATTCTACAGAGGACCTAATAATAAAGATAGTGGACTTTGAGGAAGAGATAACTAGGTCCATAGATAGGCTGATAGATTTAAAGCAAGAGGCCAGCAAGGTAATAGATCAGATAGATGGGGTCTATGGAACAGTGTTAGAGATGAGGTACTTAGAGTGTATGAGGTGGGAGGAAATAGCCTACAGACTTAACTACAGCATACAGCATGTATATAGATTACATGGACAGGCTTTACTAAAACTAAAAGATGAGAGTAAATGTTAAAAGTATCTGTGCTATAATGGTATTATGGAAAAATTGCATAAATGGATAACTGAAAAAACCTCCTTTCTTATATTTTTATAGTGGGACATACCAGATATTTGGTGTGTCCCATTTACATTCACAGGAGGGATAATGTGAAAATAAGCATAAAATATCTTAAGCATTTAGAGAGGCCCTGGTTAATTAAGAGAGTAGATGGTACTTATGAACAGCATGCCCATTGCTTTACTAAGAAGGATGCAGAGAAGATAAGACAGCTAATAGACATAAATAAATATCCATACTCTAAGGAATATAAGACAGCCATGCAAAGAATACTGACAGAGGAAGAGTTTAAAAACTTAGATAAGAAACAGAGGTATTACAATGTGCAAAGGGGTGTGAGATAATGAACTGATATGGGGGTGGTGATATGGAGAAGAGAAAACTAACAATAAAGCAAAAGAAATTTGCAGATGAGTATATAAAAACAGGTAATGCTTATAGGTCTGCCAAGAGTGCTGGGTATAGTGAAAACTATGCAAAGGGCAATGTAATTAGATTGTTGGAGAATGAGAGTGTAAAAGCCTATGTAAGCCAGAAGATGAAAGAGATAGAGGATAGTAAGATAGCAGATGCCAAAGAAGTCCTGGAGCTATTAACTTCTATAGCCAGAGGAGAAGTAACAGAAGAGGCTACTTTATTATCTGGCAATGGTATGCAGGAATTAGTCCCTAAGAGTGCTGATATAAAAGACAGGATAAGAGCTGCAGAGCTAATAGGTAGGAGGTATGCTCTATTCACTGATAAAATGGAAGTAGAAGGGAACATAGGGGCAGTAATTATAGATGATGTCCCAGATGAAGATGAGTAAGGTTAGGCTAACAGATCTAATAGCTCCTAGTTTTTATAAGGTTTATAACTCCATAAAGAAAAACCTATTTACCCATTTCTGGCTAAAAGGTGGTAGGGGATCCACTAAATCATCCTTTGCAGCAGTGGCCATAGTCCAGGGAATAATGAGAGATGGGGCAGAGGGTAACCATACCAATGCCATTATCATTAGGAGATATGCCAATACCCTAAGCAGCTCTGTAGTGGAACAGATTAAATGGGCCATAGAGAAACTAGGACAATCCCATTTATGGATCATACCACAGGCTAAGTTAGAGTTTACTTATAGGCCCACAGGTCAAAAGATTATATTTAAGGGGGCAGATGATGAGGATAAGCTAAAATCATCTAAGTTATCTAAAGGATATTTTAAATATATCTGGTATGAGGAGCTTGTACAATTTGAAGGTATGGAGAAAATAAGGTCCCTAAACCAGTCTCTAATGAGAGGTGGCCATGACTTCATAGTACTTTATACATTCAATCCTCCTAAGAGTGTTAGGAGCTGGGTAAACACTGAGAGCCAGATTACCAGTGTAGACAGATTAGTCCATCATTCAGATTACCTATCAGTCCCTAGAGACTGGCTAGGCCTCCCATTCATATTAGAGGCAGAGCATTTAAAAGAGGTCAATCCTACAGCCTATGAACATGAGTACCTGGGAGAGGTAACTGGTACAGGTGGAGAGGTATTTAACAATGTTACTATAAGACCTATCACTGATGAAGAGATAGCCAGGTTTGATAGAATTAAAAGAGGCCTGGACTTTGGGTTTGCTAGTGATCCATTACATTACACAGAGTGCCATTATGATAGTACTAGGAGAAGGCTATTTATATTCTTTGAAATCCATAAGGCAGGGCTTAAGAACAGATTAGCAGTTGATGAGATAAAGAAACAGAATAAAGATAATAGACCAGTAGTGGCTGATAGTGCCGAGCCTAGAACTATTGCAGAATTTAAGGACCTGGGCTTAAGTATTACAGGAGCTAAAAAGGGGCCAGGCAGTGTAGATCATGGAATGAAATTCTTAGAAGACCTGGAAGAGATAATTATAGATGATAAGAGATGCCCTAATACAGCCAGAGAGTTTATTAATTATGAACTGGAAAGAGATAAGGAAGGAAACTTTAAGGCAGAATATCCAGATATAAACAATCACAGTATAGATGCTATCAGATATGCCCTGGAGGCAGATATGAGAAATAGAAAATTAAAGACATTGAATAAAGGCAGAATAGGACTTTAAGGAGGGTGAAATATGGGAGAGTTTGAAAAAGGTGGAGATTTTAAACCTAAAATCATAGAGAGGGCTAAGCCTATTTACATGGATGAGGAGCCTAGTCCTGCCCTGGTGCTTAAATTAATTGAAAACCATAGGAGAGGTAGCCTAGATAGATTTAAAAGGTTACAGGCCTACTATGAGGGCTACAATGATATATTAACGAGGACTAAGACAGATGATACTAAGCCTAATAATAGACTGGTATCTGGCTACCCTAGTTACATTGTAGATATTATGCAGGGGTATTTTGTAGGTAAGCCTATCACTTATACCTCAGAGGATAAGGACCTAATAGAGGACATACAAGACATTTATAACTACAATGATGAACAAGACGAAAACTCAGAGCTGGCTAAGATGGCAGGAATTAAAGGTAAGTCCTATGAGGTAGTTTATATTGATGAGGATGTAAATATTAGATTTAATGAGATTGATGCTGACAATGTGATTATGGTATTCGATACTAAGATTAATCCAGAGCCTAACTTTGCTATCATAGTTAATTGGGGATCTAAGCTAGATGATGTTATTATCTCTCCATTAACAGCTACAGTCTATACAAGAGATAAGATCCTGCATTACCAGCAGGGAGAGAACGGCCTAATCTTAATAGATGAGGAAGACCATTACTTTGACCAGGTACCTATCATAGAATTTTTAAATAATGATGAGGGTATTGGAGACTTTGAAAGAGTTATCTCTCTGATAGATGCCTATGATAAGGCTAATAGTGATACTGCTAATGACTTTGAAGAGTTTACAGATGCCTTTTTATACCTGGTAAACCTATTTGGTACCACAGATGAAGACATTGAGAAACTTAAAAAAGACAAGGTCCTATTACTGGATGAGGATGGCCAGGCTGGTTGGCTAACTAAAAACATAAATGATACAGCCATAGAGAACTACAAAGATAGGCTCAATGGGGATATAATGAGATTTGCTAAGGTACCAGATGTATCAGATAATAACTTCTCTGGTAATGTATCTGGGGAGGCTATGAAATATAAACTATTAGCCCTGGACCAGGTAATAGCCACTAAGCAAAGGAAATTTAAGAGAGCCCTACAAAAGAGGATAGAGCTTATTTGCGTTTATTTAGCTATTAAAGGCAAGCAATACGATTATAGGGAGTTAGATATTAACTTCACTTATAACAAGCCAGAGAATGAAAAAGAGGCAGTGGAAATGGCTATCCAGATGTTAGGCATTACTAGTTTATCTACTGCCCTATCCAGAGTACCTGGAGTGGATGATGTGGAGTTAGAACTGGCCAAGATAGAAACTGAAAAGAATAGTTACCTAGACTTAGATAGTTTACTGCCTAGAGATGAGACAGAGAGGGAAGGCCTAGAGGGTGGTCAAGATGAAGAGGATTAAGCAGCTATTATGTAGACATGAATGGGAGCACTTAATCAGACCTAATGATTTTTTCTCTTTAATGATATGTAGTAAATGTGGGAAGGCAGAACAGCATAGACCTAACAAAAGATATATATTCACTAAGAAGGCTAACAGGTTATTATATTGCTGGTGCCCTAATTGCAGGATGGATTTAGTCAAGGATAGCTATGAGGGNCAATACCAGGATATAGTGCATTATAAATGTAGCTGGTGTGGCCATGATAGTAAATGGCTATTTGGCCCTCCAGTACCAATATTGATAGAGGGTGGCTCCCATGAAACTGAATAGAGAATTTGAGAGACTACAGAGACATATAGAGAAAATGACCAGGCATAGAGAGACAACAGTGGCCAGAAACCATAAGAAGGTCCTAGATGATCTAAGATTTAGACTGGCTAAGATTTATGAAAGCTATGAGATTAATGGCCAGCTAACCTATGCAGAGATGGTAAAGTATAATAGGCTGCAGAAACTAGATAAAGAAATAGAGAAGATGATCAAGGACCTCTATAAAACTAATGACAGTCTAGTTAAAGGCCATTTAACAGCCATAGCCAAAGAAACATATAATAAGACCATAGACATTATTGAAGAGGCTGCAGATAGGGAAATAAAAGGAGTGGCCAAGAGTTTTAAAGTAGATAAGACAGTCAATGAACAGATGGCAGGCATAGAGTGGCCAGCCAGGATGGGTAAGCATAGAGCAGATGTTATCTGGGATATTCAAAAGGAAATTAAGCAGGGATTAACACAGGGAGATACCTATAGGACAATGGCCCAAAGACTTAAGAAGGAATTAGAAGTCAGTAACAGCAAGGCCAGGACAATTATTAGGACTGAGAGTGCTAGGGTCCATGCCAGGGCTAAAGAGGAGAGCCTGGATGCCATAGCAAAAGAAGGAGTCAGAATGGAAAAGACCTGGCTCAGCTCTCAGGATGAGAGAGTAAGGTCCACTCATGCAGATATGAATGGAGTTACTGTACCTTATGATGATGATTTTGAAATGCCTGGAGGCTATAGGGCTAAGGGTCCTATGGATGATAGGCTACCACCAGGGGAAGTTATTAACTGCAGGTGCTTAATTACCGTAGACCTGGCTAAAGATAAGCCTGTGGATAACATTGTGGATAACATTGTGGATAGTGGGTATAATGATACTGAGGAAGTAGATGAGGAATTAGGTAAACTGCTAAAAAGTGTGGAGAAGATAGATACTGATAACCTATCTGATAGGAGAGGTATTGCTAAGGATCTACTATCCGACCTAGACCTAAAGGACTTAAAAATAAGTATCAGTAAAATAGATGCTCATGGCCAGTGTGAGTTTAGCCTGGCTCCAGATGGTAAAATGGCTATGCAGAGGTTTGTATTAAATAGCCAGGACCAAAGAAGTGAAAGCCACAGTATTAAAACTTTATTCCATGAGGCCTATCATGCTAAGGCTGATGGTATGTTAGCAGACATAAGATTAGATAGGCATGCATATCTTATGATAGAGGAGACCTTTGCAGAGACCTCAGCCCATTATCTCTATAGGCAGGTAGGGCTGGAGAAGGAAATAGCTGCCTCCTATGCAGAGAAACTAACAGAGATGTTACCTAGACTTAAGCAATTAGATAAGTTTAAGGACTGTACTACCTTTGCAGACTTTGGAGAGATAGCCTGGACAGACAAGCTCAATGGAGTTAATCCTAAATGGAAAGACTTATATAATGAGGCCATGAAGGTAGACCATGATTATAATACCTTTGCTAATAAATATATTAACTATATAGATAAAAATAAAGATGATCTATTAGATGTAATGCTGGATAACATGCCTAGATACAGGAACTATAAATCAGCTATGGCCAATGACTTAGAAAATGCCAAAGGTAAATTATCTGGAGAGATTAAGGGAGACCTATCCTCCAATGAGAAAATGGTATTAGATAACTTAATCACTGTATCTATGGGAAGGCTGGGGGTGAGATAATGGTATATGTACCAGAGGAGTTTTTAACTGATAAAAACAATATGGAAGAAGTCCACAGTATATTATCATTATTAGATAATGACTTAGTGATAGTGGAGGAGGACCTAAGAAATGATGTAGTTAGGCAATTAAGCGATTTAGGGGAACTTAAGATCATAGAGAAATTAGTAGATGGCTTTTTTAGTTTTGGAGCTTAGTGTATAATGCATCCTATGGGGTGCATTTTTATTTAGGAGGGTTAATATTGATACAGGTAACAGTAGATAAATATAAAGGATATAAGGTAGAAGGCCATGCCTTATATGCAGAGCCAGGCAAGGATATAGTCTGTGCTAGTGTATCAGCATTAAGTCAGTCAGTATTATTACAGCTGCATAGTATGGCTGATATAGATTATAGATATACTGATGGCCTGTTAGTAGTTAGGGTAGTAGGTACTGGAAGACCTAAAGAAGTACAGGCCCTACTAGATTTATTAATCACAGGGGTAAGTGAGATAGAAAAACAATACCCAGACCATGTAAGATTAAATTTTAAGGAGGAGTAATTATGTTTAAGTTACATTCAACTTTAAGGACTGATGAGGACTTAAAGGGGACTAACAAGCTAGTATTTGATTTACAGATGTTTGCAGATGGTGAGGGAGACACAGGAGACTCTGCAGGTGCTGGAGGAGAAGAGGACAAGTCTAAAGAGACAAAGACCTATTCTAAGGATGAAGTAGACAAGCTGCTGCAATCCGAAACAGATAAGAGGGTAACAGAGGCCTTAAAGACCTCCAGGGCTAAATGGGAGTCTGAATACCAGGAGAAATTAGAGAGAGAGAAGGAAGAGGTAGAAAGACTATCCAAGCTATCAGCAAAAGAGAAGGAAGAGGAATTAAGAAAGCAGAAAGAAAAAGAACTATCAGAAAAAGAAACTGCTCTAAGACTTAGAGAGCTGCAGCTAGACACTATAGGAGTTTTATCAGATGAGGAGCTGCCAGTAGGGTTTGCAGAATTTTTAATCAAAGATGATGCAGAGACTACTAAGGGTAACATATCTAAGTTTAAAGCAGAGTGGCAAAAGGCCATAGCTAAGGCTGTGGATGAGAAGTTAAAAGGGAACTCTCCTAGAAAACCAAGAACTACTTTAGGAGATGATCCAGTAAAGACATTTATGGAAATGGCCAATGAGGCTAATATCCGAAATAAATAATTAGGGGGAGTATAAAATGAAGAAGACATTTAAGTTTAATTTACAGAGACATGCCTTTGATCCCAGCAATGTATTGTTACAGGATGCAAAGACAGGGAATATCCCATCAGAAGAGGGGACTCTAGTATTAAAAGAGTTTATGACTAACTCAGTAGTAGCTCAGTTAGCTAAGCCAGAGCCTATGACTAAACCAGTAAAGAAATTTACCTATTTAGCAAGTGGTCCTGGAGCTTACTGGGTAGGAGAGGCAGAGAAAATCCAGACTTCTAAAGCTACCTGGTTACAGGCAGAATTAGTAGCAAAGAAATTAGGGGTAATTATCCCAGTATCTAAAGAGTTTTTAAGATACACAGTTAAAGACTTTTTTGCTCAGATAAGGCCTGCAGTAGCAGAGGCTCTATACACTAAGTTTGACCAAGCTGCTTTATTTAACATAAACAGCCCTTATGCTACTGATATGACAGTTTGGGAGAGAATTACTAACAGTGGTAATAAAGTAGAACAGGGTACAGCAGATAATCTATACCTAGACCTTAATGATGTATTAGCATTAATTGAGGATGGAGATGGAGATCCTAATGGATTTACTACTACTAAGAAATTCAGAAAGGATTTAAGAGGTACTGTAGATGGTAATAAATTACCTATCTTTAATGATGCAAGACAAGGGTCCACAGCCCAAGCTCTAGGTTTACCTATTGGTTTTGCTAGTGGTAAGTCCTGGGATTATGATAAGGCTGCATTACTTGCAGGGGATTGGGACTATGCAAGATATGGTATTTTACAAGACATGGAATATGCAATCTCAGAAGATGCTACCTTAACTACTATTGTAGATGAGAATGAAGATCCTATTAACCTGTTTGAGAGAGATATGTTCGCTTTAAGGGTTACTATGCATATAGCCTTTATGACTCTTAAGGATGATGCCTTTGCAGCTCTAGTGCCTGCAGTTGAGGAAGATCAAGAAGGGTAGATTATTCTATCCTTCTACCTTTTAAGGAGGGGTTAGATGAAAAGTTATATAGACAATAAAGGAAAAACCATAAAAGCTACTGAAAAAGCCTTTAATCTGCTATATAAAAACAGGGGCTTTAAGCCTCTGGAAAATGAGCCCTTAAATCAGCCTGTAGAAGATAATAAAGAGTCTATTGATGTATTAGGTATTGAAGACTATACAAAGGCTCAGATAGTGGAGATTTTAAGCCAGAGGGGTATAGAACACAATCCCAGAGACAGAAAAGATATACTGTATGGTTTATTAGTGGCAGGTGAGTAAAATGGCTGAAAAAGAGGTTGATTTAAGAGAATTATATATTCAGTGGTGCGAAGATGAGACTAGAAATAAATTTGACAGGGCTAATCTACCTGCAGGTGTTAATTTAGCAGTGGACCTTTTAGAGAAGTTAGATCCTTTAGAGTTTGATGTGGTCTCTGAAAAATTATCTGACATGAGCCAGACCTATGCCACCAATGAGGATGGCATACCTCTTAAGGTTATGAGATGGTTAAGGCCATATTATAGGCTGAGGTCTCTATGAAAATCCATGATGAGAACATAGTACCTAAATACCTTAAGATGCTAGATGAACTGTCTAGGACTCATGTGGAGATAGGGATTATAGGGGATGGAGATAAGTATAAAGGGACTGATATAACTGTCCTGGGAGTGGCTAATATCCATGAGTTTGGTTTAAATGTAGTAGATAAGAATGGCCGAAAGATTAACATACCAGAGAGGAGTTTTATTAGGTCCTCCTATGATGCTAACAAGCAGAGGATATTTGAGTTTGATAAAGAACTTGAAAGGGTACTAGGCCTGGAGCTATCAGTAGATGGCTTTTTTAACCTAATAGGAGAGTTTGCTGTGGGAGTTATACAAAACCACTTAACTAGCCAGGTTAAAAGCCCTCCACTGGCTGAGTCTACCATAAAAGCTAAAGGGAGTAGCAATCCTCTAATTGACACTGGCCAATTAAGGCGAAGTATAGACTATAAGATAGTGAGGTCATAGATATGAGTAAATTTAACTTTAAAAGATTAATAAAAAAATACTCCTATGGCACTGTGGCTATACTGGCTGATACTGCAGGATATTATGACCAGAAAAATGGAGGGGCCTGGGTGCCAGGGGAGACTATCCAGACAGTAATAGATCCAGCAGCCATAGTACCTCTTAATAAAGATGATTTAGCAGCAGATGAGGGTGGAGTATATAACAGAGATAGCAGAAAATTATACTGCTATGAGGAGCTGAAAAAAGGTACTATAATTAGGCATACCCACTCTAAAGGCAACATTAAAGACTATAAGATAAATGAAGATACTAACTATGGAGATTTTGACTCTCATGGAGATGGACTATTCATTTATCTAATGCAAAGGAGTGAGAGGGATTAATATTCAAGATGTAAGGAATGTAATAGTAGGTGGAATTAATAAGCATACTGCTCTGGAGACAGTAGACACAGACAATCCTCATACAAGACCAGAATACCCTTATTACTCTTATAAGGTTACCAGTTACCTCCCATATGAGTTTACAGGTCAGTCTACCATAGAAGAGGTAGAGGATAAGTACAAGGAAACTATATACTTGCAACCTCAGATGGTAATATCCTTTAATAGTTATGCTGCTGATGTAGTAGTGGCCTATGAGACCATCTTAAAGGCCTGGGAGTGGTTTAAGTATGTAGGGTACCAGGAACTGAAAAACCATAATATAGTTGTGGTAGATGTAGGATCCATACAAGACAGAACAGTGTTTTTATCTCCAGAGTACCAATACAGACAGGGCTTTGATGTTACTTTAAGGGCTGTCCATGCTATTGAGAGGATAGTAGATGCATTGAAAGATTTTGAGTTTAAAAAGGAGAGTGAGATTGAATGATGATAGATTTTCCAGTTGATATTACAAGACAATTAAATGCAATATCTGAGAGAGGTTTTGGGACTATCTTAATCTTAGATCATGAAGAGGATAGGGCCTATGATAAATTAACTAAGGCCACTATGGGTGATTTAGGTGTAGAGTCCAGAGTCTATAAACTAGCTAGTAGGATATTTAGTCAGAGCCCAGCTCCACAGGATGTGGCCATAGCTGGTAAAGAGACTGACAATCCTATAGAATTAGTTGAGTTTTTAAATGACTTAATGGATATTAACAATGACTGGTTTTTCATGGTATGTACTGATAACTCTGATGAGGCTATTCAAGCTCTGGCAGGGTTTGCTGAGGTACAAGATAAGATGTATGCCACTACTACTAATCAAGTGGTAAGAGATGAATTAGATGGCAGTTACACTAGTGTTATCACTTCTTTAGAGTATGATAATACCTATGTAGCCTACCATGAAGACAATGAGGCTTTTTTAGGTGAAGGCCTGGCTGTGATTATGAGCCATGGAATAGGGCAAAAGACAGCCAAGTTTAAGAATGTTAAGGGAGTATTAGAGTCAGATGCTAGAGCCTCCCTTATTGAATACCTACACAGTAATGGATCCTTTACCTATAAGAGAAAACTAGGAAACCTAGAAACTACTGAGGGGTTTGTAACTACAGGGGAGTATATAGATACTATCCTGGGAGAGTACTGGATAAGATTTAGAATGGAAGAGGCAGCCCAAAGGGTAGCAGCTACTAATGATAAGATCCCATACTCTAATCCTGGTATAGGACTACTGGTAGGAGCTGCAGAGGAAGTACTGGCAGAGGCAGTAACCAGAGGCATACTATTAGACTATGAGGTGCTGTATAGAAGAAGAGAGGATGTACCTTCCAATGATGTGGCCCTTAGACAATATGACTATATTGATTGGGTGGCTCAGATGGCTGGTGCAATCCACAGAGGTAGAATAACTGGATCATTAACATATGACCAGATAGTAAGGGAAGAGGAATAGGAGGGATATAAATGGCTAAGGTTTATTCGTATGATCCACAGGATATAACTCTACAAATAGCAGGGATTTTTATCAATGATGGTTTTCCAGAGAGTGAGAAAATTAACCTAGAAAAGAATGAGGATAATGTTATACCTCTAGTAGCAGTTAATGGCTCAGTTTACTACTCTGAAAATGCTGATAATACTCATACCCTTAGAGTGCCACAGGCTGACAGGTCTCCCTACCTTGAATTTTTTAGGAAATTAGCAAGGAATAAGACCGAGTTTGTTATCTCTATTGTAGATATGAATGATAATGGCAGGAACTTTACTGGCTCTGGCTGCAGAGTTTTAAGAGCTCCAGGTATGCAGGCCCTTAAAGAAGTAGGGGAGCAGGAAGTAGAAATCTTTATACCAAGTATCAGATAAACTTGAAAAAGTCTGTATGTAAAATCAAGTATTCTGTATGTAAAATGAGAAAGTCTGTATGTACTTTTTAAAAGTCTGTATGTGGCCAGTGCATACAGAGCATACAGACTTTTTAATCTGTATGTGGCTTTGTATGTGCCTTAAACCTTTGAAACTACTGGCTTATAGGGTGATTACATACAGAACATACAGATTATTATATAAGAGTATATTTATATATAATAGGCATATAGGGGCCCTATAAGGCCTCTCTAATTGATGTAACTATACTGTCCGACTTTTTTCTGTATGTTTTGTATGTGAGGTAAAAATATAAGGAGGGTTATTATGAACTTTGAACAGAAAACAGTAAAAATTAATGATGTGGAGTACACTCTACAGAAACCAGGTATTGAGGAAAGAATTAAGATAAGAAGTAAAATTTTAAATGCTGGGGAGTTGTCTCAGTTTGTGGCCTATAAAGAGTATCTGTCTAAGGTGGTAGTAAGTCCTAAGAAACAGATAGCTGACTTTGAGAATGACTTAAAATCTCTGGACAAGTTAATGGCAGAGGTAGAGTCTTTTATGTTTAGGGAGATTACTGAGGGAAAGTCCGAGAACTCCAAAGAGAAGTAGAGGCAGCTGTGGATTTTTGGAGGCCTATAGTCTTTGGCATGATTAGTTATGACAAGGCTAGGGAAATCAGTGATATGGAAACCTTTATAAAAATGAATTTGGCCATAGATCACTTCTACCCACCACCGAAAAATTAAGGGGGTGAATAGATGGATGTAAGGAGTTTAGTATGGAGTTTATCAGCCTCAGATAATGCTACTGGAGTTATATCTGGAGTTAATAAAGAGACTGATAAATTAAAAGATAATATAGCAGGTACCCAGAAGTCCTTTAAGGATATGAATAAGGATCTAGGTAAAGTAGGAGGTACCTTAACTAAATATGTTACTCTGCCCTTAGCAGGTATAGCTACAGCAGGTATTAAAACAGTAAGCTCATTTGATGATGCTATGAGTAGTGTACAAGCTAAGACTAAGGCCACAGAGGAAGAGTTTAAGGCCTTAAGAGATATGGCTAAAGACTTAGGAGCTACCACAGCCCACTCTGCTAGAGATGCTGCAGAGGGTATGGACATATTAGCTGCCAGTGGTATGAAGAATAATGAGATCCTAGAGGTTACTCCAGGGCTTTTAACTTTAATGAGTGCTGGAGAAGTAGATGCCAATACAGCAGCTAAGGCCTTAACAGGAACTATGGCCCAGTTTAATTTGACAGCAGATGAGAGTAACAGGATAGTAGATGTATTCTCTAAAGGGGCTGCATCTGCTAATACTAATGTGGGTGAAATGCAAGAGGCCTTTAAGATGGCAGGTGGAGACCTGGCCAGCATGAACATGGATATAGAACAGACTGCATCCATGATAGGGGTACTGGCAGATGCCAACATAGTAGGAAGTCAAGCAGGTACTACTCTATCAGCAATGGCCAGGGAAATAAGGGCTAATTCTGATGAGTTTAAGGAGTTAGGCATAAGTGTGTATGACTCCTCTGGTAAAATGAGAGATATGGGCAGTATTTTGGCTGAGGTTGAGTCTGTTACTGGTAATATGACTGATGCCCAAAGAGATGCTGCAATGTCTACCATATTTACTGGCCAAGCCATGAGAGGGGTTAATGCCTACCTAGCCCAGGGGTCAGAGGCTTATGAGAATTTAGAGGCTAGTATATATGACTCTGAGGGTGCTGCCCTTGATATGGCCAACACTATGGAGGATAACATAGGAGGGGCTTTTAGGAGCCTTAAGTCTGCAGGTGAAGGGTTTTTAATTGAGGTAGGAGATGCAATTAAAGGCAATGTAAGAGACCTGGCAGATGTGGCCACAGGACTAGTAAGGTCCTTCTCTAATTTAGATGAAGGGACTAAAAGTTTAATAGTTAAAGTGGCTGGTCTTGCAATGGCTGCCGGACCTTTATTAGTAGGGTTTAGTAAATTGGCTGGGTTTGTTACTTCTATGCCAGCCCATCTAGGAGTACTAAAAGGAGCCATAGGAGCCTTAACAGGACCTATAGGTTTAATTATAGGAGCAGTAGCAGGACTTATAGCAGTGGGAGTCCATCTATACCAGACCAATGAGGAGGCAAGGGAGAAAATAGACGCAGCCTGGACTGGTATAAAAGAGTTAGTCAGTACAGGTGTTCAGTTTGTCCAGGGGCTGTGGGAGGAACATGGCGAAAGGATAATGAACATTATAGGAGTAGCCTGGGGACATATACAAGATACCTTTATGCTAGGAGTAGACATTGTAACTGGTATAGTAGGTATGATCTCCTCTATTATTGATGGAGATTGGGCTGGGGTTTGGGACAGTGCTAAAGGGATAATAACCTCTGTCTTTGATTACTTTGCAGGTCTCCCAGGTAAGTTATTTGATATAGGTAAGGATATGGTAGTCTCTCTAGGTAAGGGTCTTAAATCAGTAGGTACAGGAGTCTGGAATAGTACTATAGGAAAGATACCAGGACTATCTATTAAGGGATCCAATGCTGGAGGAGTAAACTTTGTCGGTGAAGATGGCTCAGTGAGAAAACTCCATAGAAGAGAGATGGTCCTAACTGGAGATACAGCAGATGCTTATAGAAGTATGGGGGGGTCTAAAGATAGCCTGCCAGACTTTAGGGGCTTTGGTGGCCAGAGTGGTACCACTAACCATATAAAACCAGAAATTAATGTAATTGTACAAGGTAATGCAGACAGAGATACAGTAACAGATATAGGTAAAGAAGTAGAGCAGCAGCTAGAGATGTTTTTCAGAAAATTAAACTTGCAAAGGGGGTAGTAGACAGATGAGTAAAAAGATACCAATTATGTTAGGTGGAGTAGACCTGGAGGCTGTAGTAGATGAGTCTCCCAGTACTACTGGAGATACCACAGATAAGCCAGTAGAAAAAGGCAGTACTATATCAGACCACTATAAACCTAATCCTGCTACTATCTCCCTGCAGGGCTCTATAGTAGAGGGGGATGCTCCCAGAAAACTATCAATGCTTAAGAAGTACCAAAGGGATGCAGAACTCTTAAGGTATGCTGGCAGGAATGTATTTACTAATATGCAGATAGTCAGTCTTAATACTAGACATAATGTTAATAATCGTGGAGGCTTTGACTTTGATATAAGTTTAAAACAGGTCTTAATAGCCACTCCAGAGACATTTCAGATAGGAAAGGTAAGTAATCCAGTAACTAAGCAGCCAGATAAAAAAGTAAATGCTAAGGTGAAGGCAGAGACCAATAAGGGAACACAGCAGGCCCAGCCATCTAAGAGCTCTATATCAGACTATAATAGGATGATGATGGAGGATAAGATGGCTATTTATGGTACAGCTAATGGAGGTGGGTAATTATGGAGTATATAGAAATAGATAAAAGCTCAATTCCCTATAAGTTTGATATTAAACTAGGGGGAGTAACCTATACTCTAAGGATCCTATACAATTCCCTTAAGGACTTTTTTACTGTGGACCTTTATAAAGGGGACTCTCCCATAGTCTTAGGAGAGAAAATAGTATTAGATAAGCCTTTATTTTTAAGCTCTCAGTACAGAGACACTCCAGCAGTAGATATAATACCCTTTGATTTAACTGGAGAGGCAGAAAGGATCTCCTTTGATAATTTTAATGAGAGTGTTTTTCTGTATATTCTAGGTGATGGCAATGTGGATTAGGGATATAGATGTTATGGCTGGAGGTAAGCAGTTTAAGAACTTAGGGGGTAACAGAATAGAGATAGATTTTGATATTCCCTTCTCTGATGAGGCTGAGCCAGATATATCTGAGGTAAACTTATATAATCTATCTGATAGTACCATAGCTAGTATTGAGAGCAGTGGCTATGTGTTTGTTAATGCAGGGTATAGAAATTTAAACAATAAGGGTAATATCCTATCTGGAAAGATAGAAGATTTAATCACTACCTGGGAGGGGCCAGATAAAGTTACTAAGATAATAGCCTCTGATGGTGGAGATAAATGGAGAAATACCTCAGTAAATAAAACCTATGCAATAGGTACTATGGCCAGTTACATTATGAGAGACCTGGCCAATGTTATGGGCTATGAGATAGCAGATATAAGCCCTAAGAATGATATAGAGTATAAACTAGGTAAGACAGTAACAGGTAAGGCAGAGAAGGAATTAAGGCAGCTAGTAAAAGACACTAAGAGTAAACTCTATATTAATAAGAATAGGATCTATATAAGAGACAAGGAAAAAGGAACTGAGACAGGCTTTAAACTTAACCATAAGACAGGTCTCATAGGCAGCCCAGAGAAGATTATAGAGGAGATAGATGGGGTGGAGGTGATTAAGTATAAGGTTACTATGTTACTTAATCCATTAGTATCTACTGACAACCTCATAGAGGTGGCCAGCAGGACTTTAAATGGTAGGTTTAGGGTATTAGAGGGTAAACATACAAGAGACTTTAATACAGAGGTTATAATAAGGGAGGGATAGCATGAAAGAGGCCAATGCTTTTTTTAACAGTCTACTAGACAGTGGGACTGAATTTAATAAATGTAAATTAGGTAAAGTGGTTAAGTTTAATGCTACTGAGATGAAGGCTGACATACAGCCACTACCCTCCAATGAGAATAGCCTTTTAATTAATGTACCTGTTATGACCTTTATGGCCAAGTCCTTTTTTATTAGGATGCCATTAAAGCCTGGAGATACAGTCCTGGTCTTATTTGCTGATAGTGATTTAGATAATATCTTATTAGGTGGGGACAATAGGGCCACTGATAGAAAGCATGACCTATCTGATGCTGTATGTATTGGAGGGGTTATGCCCTTTACTACTACCCTGCCTGGAGATAATGCAGATGATTTAGTCCTGGCTAAAAGGGACTCCTCTGCTAAGGTAGTAATTAAAGATAGTGGGGACATAGAACTCTATGGCCAGAATGTAAAGATAGAGGCATCCAGTGATGTTAATATTAAAGCAGGTGGCAATGTTAATATTGATGGAGGCTTAATTAAACTTAACTCATAGGAGGGATCATATGGCTGGATGTGCATATATAGACAGTGTTAGTACTGGACATGGGCCCTGGCCCTCCAGAGTAACAGCTGAGGGCAGTGCTAATGTGATAGTGAATGGTAAGGGAGTCCACAGACTAGGAGATAACTGGCCAGTACATTGTAACTCTTTAGGAGAGTGCCATGCAGGTAGTACCAGTAAAGCAAGTGCTACTGTCCTGGTAAATGGTAAAGGAGCTGCAAGGGTAGGAGACTCTATTAGTTGTGGAGGCAATATAGCCACTGGCAGTGGAAATGTATTGGTAGGTGATTAGATGAAAGCATTTAAAGTAGATGATAAGGGAGATTTAATACTAGAAAATGGTGACCTAGTAATGATAGATGGAGATGAGGAGATAGCTCAATCTATGGAGAGAAGACTATCCACTAATAAAAATGAGTGGTTTTTAGACCTAGATTATGGTCTAGACTATGAGGCTATTAGGGGTAAGGGAGTTACCAGGGACAGAACAGAGTTAGCAATTACTGAGGCTATTTACCAGGATGAGAGGATAGAAGATGCTGCCCTTATAGTTAATGAGGTAGATAGTAAATCCAGAGTATCAGACATGAAGATAATAGCAAGAGTAGGAGATACTGATATAGAATTAGACTCCTTAGAGGGGGTGTTACTAATTGAGTAATTATGGAATTACAGCAGATGGATTTAAGAGAAAAACATACAGAGAGATCCTAGACTCTCTACACAGAAAAGCCAGAGAGACCTATGGCAATGACATAGACCTATCTAATAATGCATTTCTAGGAATGTGGCTACAAAATGAGGCCTGGGAACTGGCTACTATGTGGGAGTTGGCAGAGGATGTATATTTCTCTCCATTTATAGATTTTAATGAGGGCCTATCCCAAGATGGTACTGGAAAATATATAGCCATTACTAGGAAACCTGCTACTAGATCTATAGGGGAGATCACTGTACTGGGAGAGGCAGGGACCTCAGTACCTAAAGGATTTAGAGTAGGGGATAAAGAATTAAATATCATATTCCAGACCACCGAGAGAGCAGTCATAGAAGAGAGTGGCTCTGTAGACATACCTATAGCATCAATAGGTAAAGGTCTGGATCAGAATGTACCTCCTCATACATTAACTAAGGTGGTAAATCCCAAAGATGGAGTAAGTGAGGCATATAACAGTGAGACTACTCATGATGGAGCTAACATAGAGTCTGATAGTGAGTTTAGGGAAAGATACTACAGGTCTATCAGTAGGGGAGGCTCCTCTACTAGAGAGGCAGTAGAGGCTACTATATTGGATATTGATGAGGTAGTAGATGCCTATGTATTAGAAAATGATACTATGGAATTTAAGGGATCTATACCTCCTAAGTCATTAGCTCCTTATGTTTTTGGGGGAGATGATATGGTAATAGCAAAAGCCATCTTATCTGCTAAGGCTGGGGGGATTAGGTCCTATGGAACTATAGTATTAAATGTAGAGGACAGCAAGGGAGAAGATCATACTATTGGGTTTACTAGGCCAGATGTAATAGATATTTATGTTAAGATTAATCTAGTACAAGATAAAGGCTATCCTGGAGATGCTACAATAACCAGAGCAGTGCTTAATTATATAGGTGGGGATGATACTGATGGACTGTATTTTAAAGGCTTAAGACTGGGAGAAGATGTAATAATAGCTAAAGTCTCCTCTAGTGTAATGTGCCTACAGGGAATTAAGGATATAGAGGTGGAACTGAGCCTGGATGGCTCCAGCTACTCTAAGAATAATATAACTATAGGCCAGCACCAGATAGCCCAGACAAGCCATAGTAAGGTAGTGATTAATCATGTATAAAAGAGTATTTGATAGACTACCAGATAACTATAGTAAAAGAGGGCAGGTCAATAATATGGGCCTCCATAAGATAGTATATGAAGAGATGGAGGAACTATTTGAGGTCTTTAATGATATTAAATTCTTTAGAAACATAGACAATGCCTTTGGCAAGACTTTAGATTTTATAGGGAGTAATGTGCAACAGTTAAGAGGAGTAAACCAGGATGATGAACAGTACAGGCTGCTCATTAAGATTAAGATAATAGCTAACTTATCTAAAGGAGACATAGAGACCATTAATAGTGTGGCCACAGCTCTAATAGGAGATAGTTTTAAGGGGATTAAAGAGGCCTGGAATTTAAGTGAGTATGATAATGAGCCTGCAGCTCTGGTATTGCTTATGGAAAATCAAGCAGTGTTATTAGAGGCCAGTACTATTGACCAGGCCATAGCAGGAGGGGTAGGTATAAGATATATCCTGGAATTAGTACAGCCAGAGCCTACTTTTTATGTTATAGCCTCATTATTGGCTGGGGAAGACACTACTATATATCCATATCATCCCAAAGACCTTGAAAGTAAAGGTCATATATTTATACCTATAGGCAACAGAGCAGATGTAGACTCCACTATTATATTACCGAAAGGAAGTGATTAAATGGCTGAGGAATTTTACACAATATTAACCAATGTAGGAAAGGCTAAAATAGCTAATGCTACAGCCCTGGAGTCAAAAGTAAACCTTAAGTATTTTGCCCTGGGAGATGGAAATGGTAACTATTATGAGCCTACAGAAAACCAGGACAGCTTAAGGCATGAAGTATGGAGAGGTAACATTAACAACATAAGTATAGACTCTGATAATGATAACTGGGTAGTAGTGGAGGTAGTAATACCTGCAGATGTAGGAGGATTTACTATCAGAGAGGCTGGTATATTTGACAGTGATAACAACCTATTAGCCATAGGTAAATATCCAGAAACATACAAGCCAGAGCTATCCAGTGGCAGTGGTAAAGACCTATATATAAGAATGATACTGGAGGTATCTAACTCTAGTGTGGTAACATTAAAGATAGATCCTAGTGTGGTCCTAGTTACTAAAAAGGATTTAGATAACCACTTAAATAATGAAATGCCCCATAGGTTTAAAGACCACAAAAATAATAAAGTCTATAAATTTGGTTTTCAAGTTAATTCAGAAGGGAAACCAGAGATTATATATGAGGAGGTTATGTAATGAATGTTTTAGGACTGCCTAGTGCAGAACAATTTGAGGAACAAATATCAGTATTAAGGGATATATCTGGTAAAATGGGGGTAATAGGTACTATAGGCTCCTGGAAAGATGTACAGGCCATAGTAAGAAGAGGTACCCCTCAGAACTTTTTTAAGGATGGGGATCTATTAGTAGGGTCCTATAAAGGTGGTACTTCCATCCTGGAGGTAATCGGTATTAACCATGATACTCCTACAGATGGAAGTCTGTATAGTCTAACAGTGCAATTCAGAGACTGTATAGAGAATGTGGTATTTGATGCTCCAGAGGCTGTTTATTATGCTAATAATGCAGAGGCCCCAGGAACTAAAATATTTGAACTAGACTCTGGAAAATATCAATTTACCTCTACTGTAGAAATACCTGCAGGTGGTGTAGTTTATCTATCTTCCTGGACAGATCCTTATACCCCTACAAGGGCTAGGATATATGCAGCAGATAGGGTTACTATACTAGAGGATAATTTAACTGTTACTACAAGCACTGGGACTAATAATCTAACTCCAGTAAACCACCAACAGAGATGTAGATATGGATCTAATAACTACCTACAAAGTAATATCAGACAGTGGCTTAATAGTGATAGAGAGACATTTCAATGGGTGCCTCAGACTAATTTTGATATGCCTACTTTATCTGGTGCCTATGCAGGTGGAGGGTTTTTAAATGTAATAGATCCAGAACTTGCAGAGGTAATAGGAGCTGTAGATAAGCAAGTAGGGAGAAATACAGTAACAGATGGAGGAGGTCAAGATACTTTTAGTGATAAAGTATTCTTATTATCCCAGGTAGAAGTTTATGGAGGTACAAGCTCTGCAGGTGTAACTGATGGAGAGGCTCCATATGCATACTATGAAAACTTAGCAGCAGAGCCTACTACTGATGTAGTACCAGGTAGGATTAAGTTATTGGATGGTCTTCCTAGGAACTGGAGACTTCGTTCTCCTANTGCCTCCGATGCTTATCATGCTCGTGGTGTTAATTCTACAGGTCGTGTGCACGGCTACGGTGCGTATGGTGCTCGTGGGGCTGCCCCCGCTTGCGTCATAATCTAGCATCCAAAATCAGCCCCCGTAAGGGGGCGACCAGGGCTTAGGAGGTGGATAAATGGCAGTCCCAGAAGGTAAAAGAACAGAGTCAAAATTAAGAGTACAGACAGCAGCTAAGGAGTTAGCAAAATACACTACTGATATATGCTCCCATGAGAGGACATTTCCTAAAAGGGATAGATGGATAATTACTAATCGAATTGTTACCTGTGCTTTGACCATTATGGAAGAGATAGACACAGCCAATTCAATTTATGTAACCACTAAGGTAGATTATGATCTAAGAAGGGAGTCCCAGACTATAGCTTTGGCCTATACTGCCAGGCTATTAGGTTTAATAGAACTAGCCTATCTTAAATATAACCTGGATGGAGACAGGATTAAACATTGGACTCAGTTAGTTATGGATGTTAGGGAGCTAGTTAAAAAGTGGAGAAAATCAGATAGTGATAGATACAAAAATTTTAGATAATAATTAAAATTAAATATTTTAGGGCAATAGTTGATTTAGGAACTGGAGACTTCGTTCTCCTAATGCCTCCAATGCTAATAATACTCGTAATGTTAATTCTACAGGTAATGTGAACAACAACAATGCGAATAATGCTAATGGGGCTGCCCCCGATTGTGTGATTAGCCAGTTTAAAGTAGGCCTATAAATAGGCAGAAATCAGAGCACCACAACATGCAAGGAACTATTGTCCTGTCCTTTAAGGCGAATTTAAAGAGCTGATGGGGCTTATCTATAGAGGTAAGTGCCTCTAGCCCAGCTCTTATTAATTTTTAGTGAGGGATCTATGGGAGACATTAAAAGCAGAGTTTGCAGTTTTGACAATTTATATAATGCAATGACTAAATGCAGGAAAGGGGTTTTATGGAAAGATAGTGTGGCCAGGGTCAGTAATAATGCTTTAATGAATACCCTAAAGCTACATAATCAGTTAATGGATGGGACCTATTCAATAGATGGGTACTATGAATTTACTATCCATGAGCCTAAAAGAAGAGATATAGTTAGCACTAAGATTAAAGATAGAATATTCCAGAGAAGTTTATGCGACAATTACTTTTATGAGGCCATTACTAAAAGTTTTATATATGATAACTGTGCTTGCCAGACTGGTAAAGGTACTGATTTTGCTAGGGGTAGGCTTAACTGCCATATGCAAAGACACTATAGGAAACATGGCCTTAGTGGATATGTACTAAACTGTGATATGAAAAACTACTTTGGGAGTACTCCTCATGACCTGGTCAAGGCTACAATAAGAAAAAGCATAACAGACCAATGGGTATTGGATCATGTAGATACCCTAATATCAAGTTATGCAGAGGAAGGGTCTCCAGAGGTAGGTCTGGGTCTAGGAAGTCAAATAACACAAATATTACAGTTGGCAGTGCTAAGTGATCTGGATAAATATATCAAAGAAGAGCTAAGAATTAAACAGTATATAAGATATATGGATGATTTTATCTTAATTCATCATGATAAAGAATATCTTAAAGAGTGTTTAGTAGAAATTAAAAGAATAGTGTCTGACATGGGCCTGCAGTTGAACACTAAAAAGACTCAAATATTTCCAATAAATCAAGGTATCAATTTTCTAGGTTTTAAATTCAGATTAACAGAGACAGGTAAGGTCATTAGATTATTGGATAAATCCAATGTTAAAAAGAGGAAAAGGAAACTAAGGAAGTACAGGGATCTAGTGGCCCAGGGTAAAATGACAAGGGAAAAAGCAGATGAGTGCTACAATTCATGGAAAGCCCATGCTAAGAATGGGAATACTTATCTGTTATTAAAAAGAATGGACCTTTATTATGAGAGTCTATGGAAGGAGTGATCTAGTGAGTATTAAATTATCTTTAGAGGAACAGCTAAAAATAGAGAGGGAGAGAAACCTCCTATTATTGGCCCAGAAGGGAGAAGTAGAGGACCTGGTCTTAAATCAATTAGTAGATTTGGGCTTTAGACAATCACTAGCAGAAATGGGGGTGGGATTTGATGAGTTTAACTTATAATCTATGTAAAATCTTAATTGAAAAAGGTAGTTATGTTAGTAAAGATGATATGCAGCTAAAGCTGGATGTATTCTATGCTAATAACAGACTGTCTACAGAAGAGTATGAGACCTTAGTAGGCTTGTTAGATGAAAAGTAAATTATACTATGATCTCCTGGAGATTATAGAATTACAGCAGGACATGATAAATAGACAGAATGAATTAATTGCAGATCTGACTAATGAAAACCTAGAAAAAGAAAATATGATTAATGTGTTAAATCAACAAGAAATATATTTATATTAATATTAATTTAAGAGAGGGCTCTGGCCCTCTTTTTTTATGAAGGGGTTAATTATATGAAGTGGGATAAATTTGTATCTCTAGGGGTTGCAGGAGCAGGGGCAGTGGTGACTAAATATTTAGGTGGAGCAGATGAAATATTGACAGTATTAATATCTTTAATGGTGCTAGATTATATCTTAGGTCTTATGTGTGGTTTTAGGGAAAAGAAGTTATCATCAGAGACTGGATTTTATGGCATCCTTAAGAAAATGACTATTCTTATTATCATAGCTGTAGCAGTGGCCATAGACACTCAGGCTAACAGTCAAGGGCTAATTAGAAACATGGTTATTTATTTTTATGCTGCTATGGAGGGTATTTCTATCTTAGAAAATGCAGGTAGAATGGGAGTACCAATCCCAGAAAAATTAAAAGACGCATTGCTGCAGCTTAAAGAAGGCAATAAGAAAGATATAACCAGGGAAGGAGAATAAACATGGTTAAAATAGTTTTAGATGCAGGTCATGGACTAAATACTCCAGGTAAAAGGTGCTTAAAGTCCATAGATCCTAAAGAAACTAGGGAGTGGGTTTTAAATAGTAGAGTAGCAGAACATATAGAGGCCTATCTTAAAGGGTATGAAGGCTATGAGGTACTTAGAGTAGATGATAGGACTGGAAAGGTTGATATAGCATTAGCTACCAGGACCTCAAAGGCTAATAGTTGGAAAGCTGATATATACCTATCTATTCATCATAATGCAGGTATCAATGGAGGTAGTGGTGGGGGTATTACAGTCTATAGGTATCCTAACAGTGCTAAGACCTCCAGGGCTATGTTGCAGTCCTTGTATAATGATTTAATTAAACATACAGGACTAAAGGGTAATAGATCCACTCCTTTGAATGATACTAATTTCCATGTATTAAGAGAGACCAATATGACAGCCATACTAATAGAGGGTGGTTTTATGGACAGTAAAGTGGACACTCCTATTATATTGACTGATAAATTTGCTAAGCAATATGCTAGAGGGGTAGTAGACTTCCTGGCCAGTCAATATAAACTTAAGAAAAAGGCCACAGCTCCTCCAGCCTCATCTGGATCTGGCAGTACTAATACAGGATCTAATAGTAATGATGGTTACTATAGAGTAGTAGTGGGGTCCTATAGAGATAAAGCCAATGCAGAGAAACAGATGGCAGAATTAAAGAAAGCAGGCTTTGATAGTTTTCTAGCCTACTATGAAAAATAAAATAAAAGCTGTGGGAGTTTGCTCCTATGGCTTTTATTTTTACATAATTTTAAATATTTTTTACTAGATAACCAGTATCTTAAAGGGTTGATTTTACTTAATCCTATTAGGGTACTGGTATTTTTTAACTCTAAAAGGCAACAAATAGTTTACATTTTTCCATAAAAAGCCTTGACACGCAACAAATAGTTGCTATAATAGTAAGTGAAGGGGGCAACAAATAGTTTACAAAATGAAGGAGGGCAGATGATGAACTGGTTAATAGATTTAAGGAAAACCAAAGGTATGACTCATGAAGATGTATCTAATGCATGTGGCATATCCAGACAGTATTACTCCATGATAGAAATGGGTGAGAGATCTCCCTCTGTGGAGACAGCTAAGAAAATTGCAAAGGTATTAGATTTTGACTGGACTAAATTCTATGATGATGAGGAGGTGTAATCATGATATTAAATCCATGTGTTATATCTAATAATATGGTGGATGAAAAAGAATGTAAGACCTGTGCTAAAGATTGCAGGTATGCAGGCCAGTCTACCACTGAGGAAAGATTAAACACTGCATCATATGGACTAGACAATCCTGCTGATCTATATGTACCTAATGAAGTAGAGAAGTAGAGAAGTAGAGAAGTAGAGAAGTAATAAAAAAGGGGGATTTTAGATTGGTTGAATTATCAAAAGTAAAAAGAGGACAAGTTTTTAGTATGGCAGAGCATGAGTGGATAGTAGTGGAACATAATGAGGAAGATGGCACTACTTTAGTAACTACTACAGACTGTATATCTGATATGGCCTTTGATGAAAACAACAGTAATGACTTTAGAAACTCTAGCTTAAGAAAGTATTTAAACTCTGATTTCCTAGAGGAGTTGTTAGATGGAGGCCTAGAGATTGATGATGTTATGTACACAGACTTTGACTTAACTGGCCATCAAGGTGGAGACTATGGCATCTGTAGAGACTTAATAGGTTTACTGACAGAAGACCAATATAAAGAACATAAGGATATTTTAGTTATAGATGATTGGTGGTGGCTGATTACTCCTAGCTCTGGTCACTCGTGCGCTGTTCGTGGTGTGAGCTCTGGTGGCTCTTTGGGCAGCGGCATTGCGTATAGTCTTCTAGACTATGGTAGCCTTGGAGTCCGCCCTGCTTTGACTCTGGATAGTGAGGCAGTGGTAGCTATAGAAGAGGCCCACAAAAGTCTAGAAGACTATTCTAGTGAGGAGTTACTACAGGAGTTATTGAGAAGAGAGAACTAATAGCAACAAATATTTTAAAGGAGGTGGACAGGATGCTACAAGTAGAATATAAAGACAGTGCTCATTTAATCACTTTAGAACAGGCCCAAAAGGCTTATGAGGCTGGTATATCTATATCAGTTAATGATGGTAAAGATATTACTGTATCATTAGACAGAGAGCCTGCAGCTAAGTAGGACAGGCCCAAAATATTAAATATAAGAGAGGAGACTGTATCAATGGAAATCACTATTAAGATTGAGGGACTAGACCAATTAACAGAGTCATTAGCTCTAATTGGGGCAGCATTAGCATATAAGAATGATATGGCACCAACAGCTAAGAGTGCTGTTAAATTAATGAATGAGGTAACAGCTACTACTGAGGAAGTAGAAAAGCCTAAGAAAGAAGAGACTAAAAAAGAAGATCCTAAGAAAGAAACTAAGAAGGCTAAGGATCCAGAGCCTAAGAAGGAAGAGGCCGACTCAAAAGCTACTACAGTAACAAGGGAAGAGGTAAGAGCTGCGTTAGTGGCTAAGAACTCCCCTTCTACTAGGGACAAGCTAAAAGCCATCCTGGATAAATATGAGGCTCCTAATATCACAGCACTAAAAGAGGAACACTTTGAGGATGTGCTTAAAGAACTGGAGGCCCTATAATGACAGCCCATGCTTATCTTAGTGCTAGTGGCTCTCATAGGTGGCTAAATTGTACTAAATCTCCACTGCTGGAAGAAGGTTTTGAAGATACTACTAGTGTATTTGCTATGGAGGGTACTCTGGCCCATGAGTTTGGAGAGCTAGCCCTGCTAAAAGGAACTAAAAAGATAACAGATGTTGATTATGATATAAAAAAGACTATACTGATGCAAGATGAGTTATTTTATGAAGGTATGATCAGTGAGGTAGAGATATACTCCACTTATTGTCTAGAGAAGTTTAATGAATTTAAAGCAAAGGACAAGCAGTCCATTATGGACATTGAACAGAGACTTGACTACTCTATGTATGCTCCTAAAGGATTTGGTACTGGAGACTGTGTAATAGTAGGAGACAACAGAATAGAAGTAATAGACTTAAAGTTTGGTAAAGGGGTAGAAGTAGATCCTAAAGAAAACTCCCAGCTAATGCTTTATGGCCTGGGGGCCTTAGAGGCCTATGACTTCCTTTATGATATAGAAGAGGTAACCTTAACAGTGGCCCAGGTTAGGCTGCAGGGTATATCATCCTGGACTGTATCAGCTAAGGACTTAAGGGAATGGGGTAACATGGTAGTAAAGCCTAAAGCAAGACTTGCCTTTGATGGTAAGGGAGAAACTAATCCAGGAGACTGGTGTATGTTTTGTAAGTTTAAGGGTCAGTGTAAAGCTAGAGCTGATCATATGGCCAATATTTATAAACTCTACAAAGAACGAGATAAAGAAACTATAGCTCTTGAAGATCTAGCTTATATACTGGACCATGAAAAATTAATCCAGAACTGGCTAAAAGACATTAGTGAATATGCTCTAGGTTTAGGTCTGGCAGGTACTAAAATACCTGGCTATAAGGTAGTAGAAGGGAGGTCCAATAGAAAGATTACTGATGGAGATGGACTAGCCTCTGCCCTAATAGAAAAAGGATATAAGGCTGATGAGGTGTACAGGCCTCAAGAGATTAAAACTATCACAGCCCTGGAGAAACTAATAGGCAAGAAAGATTTTGAGACCTATAGTACTGGTTTTATAGAAAAGCCAGAAGGTAAGCCTACTTTAGTAAATGACACTGACAGGAGAAAGTCTATAGTCCAGACTCCAGAGGATGAGTTTGATTTTGAGTAAGGAGGAGTCATATGGTAGTAGAGGTAAATGTGGAGGGATATGTTTTTACTATAAAGCCAGATCCCACTACAAGAAATAAATATTACAGTGTTATGGTAAATCCATTTAAGGACTACAGAGACTCTAAGGTCCTGTATGGTGGCAGTTATGAAATAGTAGAAAGAAAAATAAAAAGACAATTAAAAAAATTTAAAGGAGAGATTATTAATGAGTAAAGCCATTAACGAAACTAAGGTGCTATTAACAAATGTGAGATTGAGCTATCCTAACCTGTTTGAGCCAAAGGGATTTGAAGGCCAGGAGCCTAAGTACTCTGCAAGTCTTATTATTTCTAAGGATGATAAGGCAGCACTAAAGGTAATTAAACAAGCTATTGAAAATGCAAAGGCTAAAGGTATTGAGGATGGTGTTTGGAAAGGTAATAAATTACCAGCTAACCTTAAGACTCCAGTAAGGGATGGAGATGAGGAGAGATCAGAGGATGATGTATATGCTAATGCATACTTTATTAATGCTAATAGTAAATATGCTCCAGCAGTTGTAGGTAAGACTAAGGACAGATCTACTGGCAGAGCAATAGAGCTAGGTGAGGATGATGTATATGCAGGCTGCTATGTGAATGTAACAGTTAATTTCTATGGCTACAGTGCTGCAGGTAATAATGGAATTGCTGCAGGATTGGGTAATGTACAGAAAGAGGCAGATGGAGAAAATCTAGGAGGTAGGAGCTCAGCTGAAAGTGATTTTGACTTTGAGGAAGTAGACTCAGATGATGACTTCTTATTATAATCAGATTGAAAGTATAAATATTGATATTGAGACTTTTAGCAGTGAGGACCTAATGAAAGTGGGAGTTTACAAATATGTAGACTCCCCAGATTTTAAGATATTACTGTTTGCCTATTCTATTAATGAGGGAGATGTCTCTGTGGTAGATATAGCCAATGGAGAAGAGATACCCTTAGAAGTATATAAGGCCCTGGAGGATCCTAACATTAAAAAGTATGCCTTTAATGCTCAGTTTGAGAGAGTCTGCCTAAATAAGTTTTATGGCATTAACTCTATTAACTGGACCTGTACTATGGTTAAGGCCTGGTACTGTGGTATAAATGGAGGCCTGGCCTCTGTGGGTGGTGCCCTAGGCCTATCAGATGAAGAGTTAAAACTTAAAGATGGTAAAAGATTAATAAATAAATTTAGTAAGCCTAATAAGAAAGTACAAGTTAATTTATTTGAAGATGAAGACTGGCAGCTATTTAAGGACTACAATAAACAGGATGTTATAGCAGAGTTGGCCATAAAAAAGAAGTTAGATAGGTTTGAAGTACCAGACTGGGAGATGGATCTATATGCCCTGGACCAAAAGATAAATGATAGAGGGATAAGACTAGACCTGGATATGGTATTAAATGCAATTAAGATAGATGAGGAATTAATAGAACTATCTACTCATAGATATAAAGAATTGACTGGGTTTGATAATCCTAACAGCATTAAAGATATTAAGGACTTTATAAAAGATAAAACAGATGTAGAAGTTACTAGCCTGGCTAAGGGGGTTATGGGAGACCTGCTCCATAGGTTTAGGGGTTTTCCAGAGATACTAGAAGTATTAAACATAAGGCAGAGGCTGTCTAAGACCTCCACTGCTAAGTATTACACTATGAGAGATACTATTATGTCAGATGGTAGGAGTAGGGGCCATATCCAGCACTATGGAGCCTCTAGGACTGGTAGGTGGGCTGGTAGATTAATACAGGTCCATAACCTACCTAGAAACTATATAAAGGATCTAGGGGTGGCCAGGAACATATTAAAATATGGAGATTATGAATTACTGGCCCTGGCCTATGAGGATGGCCCAGATATAATGTCCCAGTGTTTAAGGACAGCCATCATTCCAGCAGAGGGTAATAAGTTTGTAGTGTCTGACTTCTCAGCCATAGAGGCTAGAGTTATTGCCTGGTTTGCTGGAGAGGATTGGGTCTTAGATGTATTTAGAGGTACTGGTAAGATTTATGAGGCCACAGCCTCTAAGATGTTTAATGTACCTATGGAAAAGATAGATAAGGGCCTAAGAGATAAAGGTAAAGTTGCTACTCTGGCTCTAGGTTACCAGGGCTCTGTAGGTGCCTTAAAAGCAATGGGAGCTGATAGGATGGGCCTAGACGATAAAGGGATGCAAGACCTGGTAGATCTATGGAGGTCCAGTAATCAGAACATTGTTAATCTTTGGTATGAGACAGAGAAGAGAGTTAAAAAGACCATATCTAATAACTCAGTAGAGATATGGGCTGATGGCAGGCTTAAGTCTTTTATAAGAAGTGGCATACTATTTATTCAGTTACCTAGTGGCAGATGTCTCTCCTATGCTAAGCCAGGACTTAGGCCTCATGAGAAATTTGAAGGCAGAGACCAGATAATATTCCATGAAAGAAACTCTGCAGGATCTAGCTGGAGAGTGTCCAGTACCTATGGAGGGAAACTGGTAGAGAATATTGTACAAGCCACAGCCAGGGACCTGCTAGGATTTAGTTTACTTGACCTAGACAATAAAGGATATGACATAGTAATGCATGTACATGATGAGGTCATAGTAGAGATAGAAAAAGATAGATTTGAACTAGATAAGATAAATGAAATTATGGGGGCTGAAATAGAATGGGCTAAAGGCCTCCCTCTAAATGCAGAAGGCTTTGAGTGTGAATATTACCAGAAAGATTAGGAGGGCTGTCAATGACTGAATGGGAAGAGAAACGGGAAAAAGAGTGGGAAGAGAAAGAAGGTAAATTTTTAAATGATATAGTAGTTTGTAAATTACTCTTAGATACACTATTAACTGACTATGTAAGTCCTGGCACTAGCAGAAAGATTAATTCTGCTAAAGTAACAAGAGTAAGGCTAATGATCCATGACATACTGAAACAATATTAAGTGAGGTGGCTCATGTGAGAGGACCTTGCAAAAACTGTGATATGAGAGTTATAGGCTGCCATAGTACCTGCTCTGACTATATTGACTATAAGAATAAATTAGATGCTATCAATGAAGTTAAGAGAAGAGAGTGGGAGGTTATGGACTATAGTTTTGATAGAAAATTAGCAATGGGAGCAGGTAGAAAGATATAGGAGGTGATTTAATGGGCCATTATATGACTAAGGAAGGAGTCAGCATTATATGCAAGAACTGCCTCTACTGGGGTAGGGTTAAATATAGTAATGGGGTTATGGGTACTTGTGGCAATGCTAATCAGAAACAAAGAAATGTATTCTATTTTAATAGCTGTGTCCATTTCTGGCCAGATCATGAATACAGGAAGTGATAGAGTTGTTAGACTAGGAGGTGGTTAAGATTAAAATAGTTAAACCTGTACAGGTTGAGAATGACATTAAATTAAATATAGCAGTAGGCAATAGTAGGCACTCTTTAGAGTGGAAGAACATAGAAGTCTCCTGGTCTAAGCTGCTCTATAAACTCTCTACTACTGTTAGGACTGGAGAAACAATTAAAGAGTATTTTGCTATGAGTAAATCTAAGCAGTCAGAGGTTAAGGATGTAGGGGGTTTTGTAGGTGGTACTCTTAAGAGTGGCAGGAGAAAAGCAGAGAATTTAGCTTATAGATCCGTATTAACTTTAGACATGGACTTTATTAATACCTCAGTAGATGATGTGTGGGATGCCATTACTATGTTTTTTGGTAATGAGTTGTGTATCTATACTACCCACTCCCATTTACCAGACAAGCCTAGAGTCAGATTAGTAGTACCACTTAATAGGGCAGTGCTGCCAGATGAGTACCAGGCCATAGCCAGGAGAGTGGCAGCAGATATAGGTATAGATATGTTTGATGATACTACCTATACTCCTATTAGGCTGATGTACTGGCCTAGTACAGCTAAGGATGGAGAGTATATATTTAGGCATCAGACAGGACATTTACTAGATGCTGATGAGGTGTTAGGGTCCTACTTTGACTGGACTGATATTAAAGAGTGGCCAACAAGCAGTAGGGAAGACAATATCATTTTAAACAAGGCCAGGAGGCAAGAGGACCCATACGAGAAAAAAGGTTTTATAGGTGCATTTTGTAGGACCTACTCTATAAGTGAAGTAATAGAGAAGTACCTATCAGATGTATATACAGAGACTGGCCATGAAGGTAGATACACTTATAAGGATGGCTCCACAGTAGGAGGCCTGGTGGTGTATGAGGATAAATTTGCATATAGCCATCATGGTACAGATCCAATATCAGAGCAGTTATGTAATGCCTTTGACCTGGTAAGGATCCATAAGTTTGGTCTATTAGATGATAGTGAGGAAGTTAAAGAAGGTACTCCTATTAATAGGATGCCATCATTTACTAAGATGGTAGACCTGGCCTCAGTGGATGATAAGGTAAAAGTAACTCTAGGCAGGGAAAGA
>JGI24707J26582_10000421_pt1 | contig 32419 bp, 23 predicted proteins | sample BioPla1DNA1_FD_26582 | JGI IMG/M metagenome (IMG submission 26582)
CCCCCCCGCTCCTATCAAATCCAAACTAATGTCTGTTAAAACTTTCTTTCTAGAGCGGATTACCTTTTTCATATAATCTTCTACTTTTTTTAACTCATTATTTACTTCAGGATAAGCTTCCCATAAATTCATTTATTTTTCGTCCTTTCTGAGTTGTTTCAGCCATGCTGTACTCTCAAAATGATTGTACAAAAATCCTACTGTAAGTCCTACAAAGTACCCTGTTATCAGTCCTGATATTAAAAGAATTGGTAAATAGATATAAATTCTTAAATCTTGGATAACAAATGCAGCCACTAAAAGTTGTCCTATATTATGAAATACTGCTCCACAAATACTGATAGAGCTTATTCCTAGTAGATTCTTAAAAAATTTATAAAGTAGTACCATAATAATATTACTAAGTAATCCCCCTACCATGCTAAATAAAAAGGCAGAAAGCCCTCCCCCGAAAATTGAGCCCATTAAAGTTCTTAAAATTACTACAGTGAAAGCTTCTTTCCATCCTAATGCTATCAAAGCAAATAAAGATATACTATTGGCAAGACCTAATTTAACCCCAGGGAATAAGATGGGAATTTGCGCTTCTATAACATAAATAATAAGGGCTATCCCTATTAATAAGGATAAAAATATCATTCTCCTTGTTCTAGCCATTTAACCACCATTCCGTCCATTAATATGAAATTTGGTCTACCTCTTCATTTTCCCCCTCCACGCGAATGGATATCTTATGGGGTATGCATACGGCAATATCTCCTGGTCTTGATAGCCAACCAGCATTCACACAAACATAATCTGGACAATCCGCATCAATGAAACGAATTCTACCTTTTTCTGCACGAATTGTATTAAATCCTCCATCTTGATTTTCAATCGTCCATTCTACAGGTTCCATTATATCATTTAAATCAATTATCTTTATTATTTCCTGATTTTGTATCACTTTAACAATTAGATAATCCCCCCTATTAATAAATCTGTATAATGCTACACCTAAAGAACTAATACCTATTAAAACAATAATAGCAACAATAACTATTTTATCGCCTTTTTTCATTCTTATCACCTTCAAACTTTCTAGTCTACTAGGGTAAATTGTGGGTCTACTATCCTAAATCTTTCTTTAAGTCCAGATGTTATATAAACCTTATTATCTTCTGTTATGATTACACATTCTACATCATCCAAATCCTTTATAAGTTTCATACCTTTCTCTAAACCTAAAACATATACACTAGTTGATAAGGCATCGGCATCTATCGACGATTTTGTTACAATTGTACTGCTTATTATTCCTGCTTCTGCCGGGTAACCATTTTTCGGGTTTATAATATGGTGATATCTTTTACCATCCTCTATGAAATATCTTTCATAATTACCTGATGTCACCACTGTTTCATCCTTCACCTCTACAACTGCTATATGTTTTCCTCTTTCATCTAAAGGGTTTTGTATCCCTATTTTCCAATGACCCCCATCTAATTTAGTTCCTATTGTAACTACATTTCCTCCTAAATTAATAAAAGCTGTATGAATCCCCTGTTCTTCTAATACCCTTTTTATTTCATCCCCTGCATAACCCTTTGCAATGGCACCTAGGTCTATGGCCTGTCCCTTTTTGCTAAGTCCAACATTATATGTAGTTTTATTTAATTTCACATCTTTATAATTAACCAGGCTCAAAAGAGAATTTATTTCCTCTTTCTTTGGAATTTTTGCATGGTTTGTACCTATACCCCACAATTTTACAATAGGCTCTATAGTTAGGTCAAATGCTCCCTGAGATAATTCACTGTATTTTTTTGCTTCACTTATAACAAAAAATGTATCAGGACTTACCACCACTGACTTTTCACCTGCATTCTTATTGATTGAAATTACTTCACTTATTTTCTTATTGACAGTCATTTTTTTTTCGATTTCTGCAACCCTATTTATGGACTCTTCTATTGCTTGTCTAGCCTTTTGATCATCTTTGTCATAAACTTGTATATCTATAACTGTTCCAAGAGCAAAAGTCTGATTGCTAATAGGCTTACTAGGTAACCCTTTATTTTTATGACATCCCGATAGAATACTTATTAAAACTAAAAATATGATAGCTACTAATTTTTTGTTCATTTATCCACCAACTCACATCCATAATGTCTACAGTTTATATTATACCGTTTATATCACATAAATATCAATTCTCTAAGACAAATTTTCTTTAGTTCACAAAAATAATTCCCCAAGATAATACTGGGGAATTAAATTATTATTTTATATGTTATTTTGCTGTTTCCAATGCTTTTTTCGCCATGTTTTTAAAGCTTTCTGTTGTACCAGTTGCGCCAGAGACTGTATCTACTGCATCAACATCTTGTTTTTCAACTAGGGATGCCTCTAATTGTGGAAAAGCTTCTGCAGGACCGATATTAACTACATCTTTCATGTTTTTGTTATATTCCTCATCATTTTGCTTTTCAGTACCTTCTTGATTAATTTCATTATAATCTACAGCTGTAATTTTACTATCATTAACCTCGATAGAAATCACTGGTTTCCAGCCTCTTTCATCAGCTTCGCCTTCTGCTGTATAAGTACCATCTGTATATTTTACTGCTACCGGTTGTTCAGTTTGGGGATTTGTGTTATCAGGGGTTTCTACTTTCTTTTGTGTATTGCATCCTGCTAATACAGTAAGTGACAAACCTAATGCCAAGCCTAATGTTAAAATCTTTTTCATAATAAATTCCTCCTTTAATTAAATAATAATTGATAAGATAGTATATACCTAAGGGAAACAACCTTAGTATGTCTCAATAGACTAATTTTTAAAAGTTGTTTTCTTATGAGTACATTTTATTGTTTGGATATTTTTTTGTCAAAGTTAACATAGGTAATTTTTTAGGGTTCACCTTTAATTTTCTTTTCTATCCTCACTATTTCCCTCTGTATCGTTGGCTTTTAAATTATACATATAAAAATAATTATGGTATAATCATGGTGACTTAATGTGGGTAAATCCTCATTAAAGTGTTAATAATATATTTATAAGGAGGATGATTTTATGAGCAAAAGGATATATATTCTCGGTGCAGGTTATGGCGGTATCCAGGCTGCCCTGACATTACAAAAAAACAAAAAGAAATCCGATGATATCGAAATCTATATTATAGATAAAAATCCATATCATACCCTACTTACTGAACTCCATGAAATTGCTGGGAATCGTATTGAAGAAGATGGCGTATTGGTATATTTAAAAGAGATTTTTCAATATACAGATATTCATATAATTCATGATTATATTTCTCAAGTTGATTTCAAAAATCATATGCTAATCTCAGAAAACAATACCTATTCTTATGATTATCTTATTTTAGGTATAGGAAGCGAACCTAATTTTTATGGCATCGAAGGAATGAAAGAAAATAGCTTTACCTTATGGTCTTATGAGGATGCCCTTAGAATAAAAAAACATATTGCTCATATGTTTGAAAAAGCGGCAAATGAAAAAGACCCAGCAAAAAGAAGGCCCTATCTTACCTTTGCAGTTGGTGGGGGAGGTTTTACAGGAACTGAGATGATTGGAGAACTGTCTTCATGGGTTAATGATTTATCTGAAACTTACAATATTAATCCTAAAGAAATAAGACTTATTCTTATTGAAGCCCTCCCTGATATTCTCTCTATTTTGGACAAGTCCCTTATTAACAAGGCTGAAAAATACCTGAAAGATAAGCTTGGGGTAGAAGTCCTCACTAATTGCCGTATTACAAAGGTAGATGAAACCTCCTTTATGTTAAACGACAAAGATACTATAAATTCCCATACCCTCATTTGGACTGGAGGAGTGCAAGCAAATCATTGCCTTAATAAATTTGATTTAGAAAGAGGAAAAGGGGAAAGGGTTTGTGTAGACGAATATACAAGAACCCCCTATGAAAATGTATTTGCTGTTGGAGATTTTGCCCTATTTATGACCAAGGACAATAAACCTCTTCCAGCCCTGGTGGAAGCAGCCTTAGAAACTGGTAAAGTTGCTGCCAAAAATATTTTGAATCTAGTCCGTGGAAAAGATTTAGAAAAAGCCAATCCAAAACTTCATGGGGTAATGGTTTCTATAGGTAAAAACTATGGGGTTGCCGATATAATGGGCATGAAATTATCGAGCATTTTTGCTATATTTATGAAACATATCGTAAATCTACATTATTTATTTGGAATTGGTGGTTTCGAAATCATTGGAAAATACCTTAGTCATGAGCTTTGGGGAGTTAAGCATAAAAAGGGCATTATTCACAACCAAATAGAAAAACTATCTCCTACCCTTTGGCTATTGCCCCTTAGATTATATCTTGGATATATGTGGCTAATGTCTGGTATTGGAAAAATCAATAGTGGTTGGCTTAAATATGCTATGCTCAGTGGAAGCAACGTAGATGGAACTACAGGAGCTTCTATTATGCAGCTAGTATCTAACCATACGCCTAGCTGGTATGCATGGTTTGTAGATGCTTTTATTATTCCTAATTCGATGTTATTCCAAAAAATTGTTATCCTTACAGAATTAGGGCTAGGACTGGCATTCATCACCGGCACATTCACATTCCTTGCGGCAATAGTATCTATAGGTATGAATATTAATTTTCTACTTTCTACCGGACTAAATGATTTATGGTTCCTTGTATCCTCTATCCCAATGTTAGGCGGAGCTGGAAGAGCCTTTGGTGTAGACTATTATCTTATTCCTTACCTTATGAAGCAATGGAGATATTTTGTTAATAAAAGAAAAATCAAAATAAATCTATGGAAATAAAATAAAACCCTAGGGATAATTAAAATAAATCCTAAATCAAGGACATTTTAATCTCCCCAGGGTTTTACTTATTAAAATATCTATGTAATGATATTGGAGTATTGTGTTTTTATACATTTAGGAATATCATATCATTAAAGTAATAGGTTAGGAGCATTTTATGATTACATTAAATATATTAGATGTAAAAAAGACCATGAATGAACTTTTAAAAGGTAACTTATTCAATGAATTTGAAACCCGTAGCTGCGAGATTCATACCATTACTAAATTTAATATAGACGGTATTTTAAATAAATCCTTTATTTCTATAGATGAACAAGAACCATACAATCGCAGCTATGTCTTATGGGAAGAAATAAAACCCCATATTTTTAATATCATAAAGGGTGAAAGGCCCCCTACATATTTTAAAGTAATCTTCTCTGCTGGGGAAACCATTATATCTAAATTTCCTGAGGATATTTCAGCATTGTTTATAAACTTAATATATAACCAAGGAAATTTCTCATGCACTAGCGGAATAGCTGTAAAAGCTTTTACCTTGGATAAGTCCAGTGAATATCAATGGGATAAATATGTATTAAGTTTTTTTAAAAAAGCTGGAATTTTGGTGGAATAACTATTATTCATTTGCTATAAAACTATCCACCACACACTCAAGAGTAACCATACCTATAACTTTTCCCCTTTCTATCACGGGCATTCCTATGATATTATGCTCTCTTAATCTTTTAGCAGCTTCCTTAATCGATTCATCAGGCATAGCCGTTATAACATCCTTACTCATAGCCCAATCTACAGGACAGGTTTCATAATGACCTGTAACACTTAAAAATCTATATATATCTGCCTTAACAATAAAGCCTACTAAGTTTTTATCCTCATTCACCACGGGAAGTCCATTAACCTTTTTACTTTCCATAATTGACAAGGCTTTTTCTAAGGTGTCCTGAGGCATTATCATATGTACCTTATTGTTCATAATATCCCTAATTTTCATAGATACCCCTCCTCTTATTTATTACGCTATTAATACCTTATCTTAATTATACCATATAAAACTAAAAAGTAATACCAATTTGAATGTTGATAGAATATAGGACCATTTTATTGTCTTTGTTAGCACTCTGCAGTAGGGAGTGCTAATTTTCCCTTGACATTTTTGTTTTTTCTGATATAACATAATAAATATAAGAAAAATATGAAGGAGAGATAATATGGCGCGTGAGAATGGAAATTTATCAATACATAGCGAAAATATTTTCCCAATTATAAAAAAATGGCTTTATTCAGATCATGATATTTTTATTAGAGAACTTGTATCTAACGCATCGGATGCAATTATAAAATTAAAAAAACTAATAGCCATGGGCGAAGCTTCTATGCCTGAAGATACAAAATATAAAATTCAAGTAATTCTTGATGAAAAAAATAATACAATCAAAATTTGTGATAATGGAATTGGCATGACAGGGGATGAAATCAAAAAATATATCAATCAAATTGCATTCTCTGGAGCTGAAGATTTTTTGGAAAAATATAAAGATAAAATGGACAAGGATCAAATCATAGGGCATTTTGGGCTTGGTTTTTACTCTGCTTTTATGGTAGCTGAAAAGGTACAAATCGACACTCTTTCCTATCAAGAAAATGCTACTGCTGTCCGCTGGATATGCAGTGGGGGAACAGAATACGAAATGGAAACTTCCAATAGAGTTGATTGGGGAACTACCATTACCCTTTATATAGGAGAAGATACAAAAGAATTCTTAAATGAATATAAGTTGCGGGAAATCCTAGAAAAATACTGTAGTTTTATGCCTACAGAGATTTATCTTGAAACCGTTAAGGAAGAAGATGATAAAGAAAAAGACCCTAAAGAAAACCAAGAGGAGCCTAAGCCCATTAATGATATTAATCCTCTTTGGGTAAAGCATCCTAATGATTGTACAGAAGAAGAATATAAGAGTTTTTATAGAAAGGTCTTTATGGACTTCAATGAGCCTCTTTTTTGGATTCATTTAAATATGGATTATCCCTTTAACCTAAAAGGAATACTTTACTTCCCTAAACTCAAAAATGAATTTGAAACTATAGAGGGTAAAATTAAGCTGTTCAATAATCAAGTCTTTGTTGCTGATAATATAAAAGAAGTTATTCCGGAATTTATGCTTTTACTAAAAGGAACGATAGATTGTCCTGATTTACCTTTAAACGTATCTAGGAGCTTTCTACAAAATGATGGCTATGTAACCAAAATTTCAAATTATATTACAAAAAAAGTAGCCGATAAATTAACCAGTCTTTATAAGAATCAAAAAGAAAGTTTTGTAAAATATTGGGACGATATTCATCCATTCATTAAGTATGGGGCTCTTCGCGAACCCAAGTTTTATGAAAAAGTAAAAGATATTATCATATATAAAACTACAAAGGGAGATTATGTATCCTTAAAAGAATATCTAGAAAGAAATGAAATCAAACATAAGGACAAGGTGTTCTATGTTACCGATGAACGTCAACAATCTCAGTATATAAAACTATTTAAAGAAAATGATATGGAAGCAGTCATCCTAAGTTCGACTATTGACAATCCCTTTATATCCCATATAGAAATGCATGAAAATGGCATCACCTTTAGTAGAATAGATGCAGATATTTCAGAAAACCTCAAGGATAAAACTAAAGATAATGACGAAAAAGATGATAAAACCTTGGTTGAAAGCCTAGAAAAGACTTTTAAAGATAATTTAGATAACGAAGACTTGAAAATACAAATCGAAAGCCTTAAATCAGAAAACATTTCTGCCATGATTCTTCTATCCGAACAATCAAGACGAATGGAGGAAATGAGTAAAATGTTTGGAGGTATGAACTTCCCTGGATCATTCCCCAAGGAGCAAACTTTGGTCCTTAATAAGAACAATAAACTAATTCAATTGATTGTTTCTAAATCAAATAATGAATCAGATAAGGATTTAATTCAAATGCTTTGCCAACAGATATATGATTTAGCTATGTTAAGTCATCAACCCCTAGATTCGGAATCAATGAATAAATTCATTGATAGAAGTAATGAAATCCTAACAAAAATTGCAGAAATCTAATCTATAATACCTTAAAACCCTATGGGAGACATTCTACTGTCTACCCATAGGGTTTTAATAATATACAGCTTTAGATATGTTAAAAAGATATAAACACCTTTCTTTAACTTCTTTCCCCGTGATTTCTTCAATTGCCCTCTTATAGAGATTCATCTGTATTTCATATTTCTTCATTATTTTTTCTATTTCTATTTGGGGGTTGATTTTATCTTGGATAAAATCCGTCTTATAATCCACCAACACAATCCCGTCTTCTTCCTCAAAATAACAATCTATTATCCCTTGGATAAATATTTCTTCCTCGGATATTAAATCCTTATATATTTCATTAGCATTGATTGAAAGTATAAAAGGGACTTCTTTCTTAACCTTAGAAGAATCTGTTATCCTCCTTGCCAATTCAGATTTATAGAATCTTAGTAAAGATGGTATGAAGATTGTATTTTTTTCTTCCCTTGTTAATAATCCCCGTGTCTCCATACTAAGAAGCTGGTTTTCAATGTCCTTCGTATCATTAATAGATTTGATATCCAAATTTTTCATGACAAAATGTATTATTGTACCCTTTTCAGCACTTGTAAATCCCTTGGCCTCTTCGATAAACCGTGGCCGCTTTAAGCTCACCTCTCCTAAGAAGGGGGTACTTTCTTCATCTGTTATACTCTGTTCATAATGCCTTTTAATCTCTGAAATCGATACTTTTACTGGAATAGCAGCTGCTTCCCCATGAGAATAGCTCCATGATAATTTATTGTATATTTCTTCTTTAGAAGAACTATATATTTTTTGTGTGTCCCAATTGAGTAATTCTCCTAGTATGTTTTCTTTTTCTTTAACCTTGCCTTCTTCTCTAAGGCTAATATCACTTTTAGACCAGGAAAAAATATTCCATTTAGAAGTATCTTCATAGAGGACTTCCGTAGGTGGTTTCAAACAGTTTCCCAAATCTCTTATGGGTTTACCATCCCTATGTCTTACTAAGCCTAATCCTATCCAATCTAAGAAGGTTTTTGATTGAGTTAGAATATATGGCGAAATCTTTTCATCTTCATTGTTTACTATTCTTAACCACCTTCTGGCATTGTTTTCTATATTTTTAACTGTCCCCGTTAGTATAAGTTTTTCCTTGGCCCTTGTTAAAGCAACATAAAGAATGCGCATTTCTTCCGATAAAGTTTCTACCATCATCCTTCTTCTAATTGCAATTTTAGCGGCTGTATTAAAGGAAATTCTTCTTTCGTGGTCTATATAATCGGGTCCCAATCCTAAATCCTGGTGAAGCAATATGGATTCACTTAAATCCTTAAGATTAAACTGTTTTCCTAGGCCAGATACAAAAACCACAGGAAACTCTAACCCCTTGCTTTTATGGATGCTCATAATACGAACTATGTTTTCATTTTCTCCAACTATCTTAGCCGCTCCCATATCTGATTTATTCATCTGTATCTTTTCAATAAATCTGATAAAATTAAACAATCCCTTAAAACTGGTGGTTTCATATCCTGCCGCTCTATCTCTTAAAATCCTTAAATTTGCCTGTCTTTGCATTCCTCCTGGCATAGCTCCTAGATAATTATAGTAATTGGTTTGTGTGTATAACATCCATAAAAGCTCGTTTATGGGGATATGTGCTGCTTCCCTCCTCCATTTTTTAAGGTTGTTTAGAAATTGATTGAGTTTATTGCTTAGCTCTGTAGAATCCATACTCCCAGCGATATACTTTTTCATTGATTCATAATAATCTCCCTGGGGAAATGAAGTTTTAATCTCCACTAATTCATCACAGCTTAATGAAACTATAGGGGAACGTAGAACAGTAATAAGGGGTATATCCTGTCTTGGATTATCAATAATTTGAAGCAAACTTAAAACTGTTTTTATCTCAATGGTATTAAAATATCCAGTAGAAGCATCAGCATACGCAGGAATCCCTTCTTTAGTTAATTCTTCCATAAACACATTCGACCAGTTAGATGTGGTACGAAGTAAAATAACGATATCTTTGTAATCAACTTTTCTATAAGTACCAGCTTTTTTATCATAAACCCAAAGGGGTTCATTTTCGTCTGTTAATTTTTTTATTCTTTGGGCTATTACCCTTGCTTCAAGCTCAATCCTTGATATGTCTTCAAGTTCTTCTTGAATACCCTCATTCTTTTCAAATTCTTCTTGAATGCCATCGATTTCTATCATATGCAGTTCAATTGGACCTCCAAGTTCTAAATTTCCTCCATCGGGATACTTAGCCCCTGGGTTTAGAGATGCCTTTTCATCATATTCTATTTCTCCTAGATTTGGCGTCATAATTTGTCTAAATAAGAAATTAACGCCATAAAGGATATTCTCCCTACTTCTAAAGTTTTGGAATAGGTCTATTCTGAATTCCTTCTTTTTTTCCTCTATAGAAAAAGAATTGTATTTATCTATAAATAAATCTGGTTTTGCCAAACGGAACCGGTAGATACTTTGTTTAACATCTCCTACCATAAAGCGATTAGATTTGAAATTAGGATTGTTTTTCCTTGAAATAACCTCAAGGATAGTTTCTTGAACCAAGTTGCTGTCTTGGTATTCATCAATAAGAATTTCTTCATATTTTTTTTGGAGTTCGAAGGCAACTAAGGAAGGTATAACTTCTCTTGCATTACTTTTTTCATCTAAGAGTATCTTTAAACAATAATGTTCTATGTCATTAAAATCTATAATAGCCTTCTCTCTTTTTACGTCCTGAAAGCGATTAGCAAACTCTTCTATAACTTCCCCTAAAATCTTCATAACAGGATATACCCTATGTATATCTTCTAACATTTCCTTAGGAGACTTAGAAAATATCTTATCTTGTATATCTTCCCTTATACCATCCTTAACCAAATTCCTAAGATTAGATGCCTCTTCTTTTAAACTAATATCTGTATCTTTTGAACAACGTCCTAAGCTAGAGAATGAAATCCGACTTATATATGTGTATAAAATATCGATATCTTCCCTGCAAAGAGATATAAGCCTTTCTAAAACATTGATATCATCTTTTATTGCGTCTATATATTTTTCAGGACCATCAGGTTCTAAACAGATTTCATGTGCCTGCTTAGAAATTTCTAGGAGTCCCTCTGCTGTTAGCTTAATTTGTTCTTTAATAATTTCAGCCCAAACTGTAGCATTAAAGTCATTAGCCCTAGTGGGGTTAAACAGTTCTATGCTTTCTCTTACCCAAACATTGGGCCATGGGTTACTTTGGATAAATCTATGAATGTTTAAAATCATTTCTTGAAGCCTAGTATCTTCCTTTTGTCCTCCATAGCTTTCCACTAAAGAATAAAACCCTTCATCCCCCTTTTCATATAAGTCTTCAAAGAGTTCTTCCATAATATCGGTTTTCAAAAGAATAATTTCTGCCTCATCAGCTATTCTAAAGGAAGGGTCTAAATCCAATATATGAAAGTTACTTTTTATCACTTCTAAACAAAAAGAATGAATTGTAGATATAGATGCTCTGTTAAGAAGGGTAAGTTGTTTTTGAAGATGTGTATTATTAGGTTCCTCCTCCAACCTCTTGGATATGGTTTCTCCTAACCTTTCCCTCATTTCAGCGGCAGCCGCATTGGTAAATGTAACAACTAAGAGTTTATCGATGTCTACAGGATTTTTAGTATTTGTTATTATTTTTATAATCCGTTCTACCAGCACGGCAGTTTTCCCTGATCCAGCTGCTGCTGCAACTAGTAAATCACAACCCCTAGTATCTATAGCATCCTGCTGCTGTTTGGTCCACTGCATATGACTTCCTCCTCATAGATTAGAATGACTTTNCACCCATAAATCCCTAAGTTCTTCTACAATCTGTTCCATATTTTTACCCATACATATAAGGGTTTTATCGGCATATTTTTCATATAGGGGTACCCTTTCATCATAAATTTGAAGAAGGGTCTTTCCTTTTTTCATAACAATCCCCCTTGTGGTAATATTGTGGATTCTATGTTCCACTTCCCTGTAGGGGAGCTTTAGGTATATGACTATGCCATTGTCCTTTAAATGCTTGATTCCTTTTTCACTAAGAACAACGCTGCCTCCCGTAGCTATAATGTTTCCTTTTGATTTAAGTTGGAGGATAGCTTTTTCCTCTATGGAAAGAAAGATATCTATCCCTTGTTCTTCTATAATCTCTTGAAGTAATTTATTTTGGTTTTGCTGAATTATAAGATCTGTATCTATAAAGGGCATATTTATGGCCTTTGAAAGCAATACTCCTATGGTACTTTTGCCTGCTCCAGGCATACCAATTAAGACAAGGTTTTTCATGGTATGTATCCTTTCTAGGGTAAGTTTTATAAGCAGCATAAAAACACTAAGAGTGACGGAAATAGTTTTTTTACATTTACTGTATATCTTCCATTTCTCTACACATACGACGCAAGTTATCTCCACATTTTAGTAATTCTGCCGTGTTTTCGAAACTACCTTGCGCCTGAGTTGGGCTACCTCCTCCTTTTGCATTAAAAGTTTTTATTTCCTCTTTAAGGAGATTTCCACAATGTATAATTAAATCTGTATTATGGGATATAAATATCTTTTTGGATTCTAGAGATATTCCTATAAAGATGTATTGACCCTTTAGGAAAACTTGCTTTGCAATAAACATTATTTCATCTATTTTTTTATTTTCGTAACACCCGTACACTACAGGGCCCTGAGCTTCCTTTACTAATCCCTTTGCTTCTTTTAGGGATATTTCCTGTTTCAACTCTTTTATCTCTAATTCTAACTTCCTAAAGTCTTCCACATATTTATTCACTTTTTCAATAAGAGTGTTCTCATTGGCTGAAAATCTTTCATTCAAATCAGAAATAACTTCATGTTTTTTGCGATAGTCTTCTAGGGCTTTTCTACCACATTGAAAATAAATCCTAGTTGCTCCCTTAGATTTTTCGGTCTTTAATATTTTAAGTATCCCAACTTCCCCTGTTCTATTCACATGGGTCCCACAACAGGGGCAAAAATCCACCCCTTCTATTTCTACAATTCTTAAATCCTCAGATACCTTTGGCTGTTTCCTTAACGGAATACTTTTTGATTTTTCTAAATCTACCATATAGGTTTTTACTTCTACATCTGTATATATTATTTGATTTACTTCATCTTCTACCTTTCTAAGCATATCCAAAGTCACTTCCGGAAGGCTTATATCTATGGATACGTACTCCTCACCCATGTGAAAAGCATTACTTACTCCCTGATAGAGTTTATAAAAGGTTGCTGCTAAAATATGTTCTCCGGTATGCTGTTGCATATTAGAAAAACGCCTCTTAAAATCTATTTTACAGAGTACCTTTTTTTCATTCGGAAGCTTGTTCAGCACATGATAGATTTTATTTCCTTCTTCAAGAACATCCAATACCTTTATATCATCTATGGTACCTCTATCAGAGGGTTGTCCTCCTCCTCCGGGATAAAAATAGCTTTTTTCCAAGGTAATTAGGAATTTATCATCTCTTTGAATTATTTCGTTTATTTTGGTATCCCATTTAGTTAAATACGAATCGGTGTAAAAGCACTTTTCAATCATAAAATCCTCCCTAACGATGCAGTATGGAAACTGCTACCGCCCATTTTATTTAGTCTCGCTTTAATTCTTTCCATATCTCATCTTTATTTAGGTTTTTTAATACCCTATATTTATTATCTTCTAAAAGCATATCAAATTGACAGACGGATTTATAAAGGCAATAATCACAAGAAGTATTCTGTTTGCTTTTATAGGGGCTTATTTTTACATTCCCTTTTAAAATTTCTTTCCCTATTTCTGTTACGATATTTCTAACGTATTCTCTTAGATTGTTAAACTCCTCCATAGTTGCCGTAGAAGAACGTCTTCCTATCCCGCTTCTTGTAACCTCTACTGGAAGTATCTCTGAAAATCTCTCTAGCTCAGTATCCATTTCTTTTATAATGTCTATATCTCCCAAGGCAATTCCTGAGAGTTTTAGGTTTTTAAGAAGAAGCCTTTCTAATTCTTCATTAGGCATTTCTTTAGCTGAACGAATTAAAGGATCATCGATTTTAAAGTAAAATGCCCCTGCAGGAAAAAGTTCTTTATTATATACCTCTTGTCCACTTTCTAGGAATGCATCTAGGTAAAGAAGAAGCTGAAGCTGTATGCCATAAAATACATCTGCAAGATTAAAAGCTTTATTTCCAGATTTATAATCTATAACCTTTACATAAATTTTATTATCTTTATCTAATATATCAACCCTATCGATTCTTCCTGTCAAAATAATCTTTTCCCCTGTATCAAGTTTAATTACTATTGGGGGGAGTTTGTAATCCTCACCAAATCCTATTTCGAATTCTGCCGGTTCAAAATTCCCTCTTTTTATATGTTCTGTTAGTGCCCAGACTGCTCTTTTTGTAATTCTCTTTAGTCTTCTTATTAAATATTTATTCCTTGCAGAACTTAAAAGTATTTCGCCGCTTAATCTAGGTGCTAAATCATCAATACTTTCTTCAATTATCCTATCTCCTAAAGTCCTATCCAGTTCTCTCCAAGGTATTTCTTTTTCCTTTAACTTTCTAGAAAAATCATCTAAAACCTTATGAAAAAGTCTTCCGATATCAGGAAGGCCCAATTTATAAATTTTTCTTTCCTTTGCTTTTAAACCATACTCCACAAAATATCCAAAGGGGCAAGCCGCAAATTTTTCAAGTCTTGATACACTAGAGTATATTTTATCATTGTAAAGTTTTTTTACACTTTCCCTTTCCATATAGTTTTCTTGGTTTGTGTGAAACAGTCCTTTTATCGTAATCTTTGTTTTATCTGCCCATTCATCTTCAGTAAGATACCAGCTTAATACATCCTTCCATATATCAGGAAATTCTCCTGTCTCCAAAATATCCCTTAGAACATTCCCTAGATGATGAAATGTCGGTATAGGAGATGAAATAAGCCTTTCCTCTCTTAAGTCTGTAAAATCGCTATCGCAAGATATACATGGGAAAAGCTTTTTAAGTCTAGGAATAAGTATAGAAGGTCTTATTGCCTTACCCTCCTCATCTCCTATAGAAAAGCTCATATATAGATATTCCTCGGGTTTTGTAAGACCTAGATAAATAAGAAATTGCTCCTCAAAAGCCATCCTTCTGCCATCAGGGGCTAATTCTACTCCCAAATTATTCATAGTTATTCTTTCCTCATCGGAAAATAATCCCAACTCCCCAGTCGTAGAGGGAATCATACCATCATTTATGCCTATTACAAATAATGATTTAATATTTGGAAGCCTCGAACGCTCTAAATCTGCAACAACCACTTGATCTAGAGCAGGGGGAATAAGCCCCATTTTACACTGTTCAAGTCCTGCATCTAATATCTTTGCATACTGCTTTAAGGTGATTTCTTCATCTCCTAATATTTCTACCATTTTATCAAAAAGTTCTATAATTAGATCCCAAATCTGCTGATTTTGTTTTGCTAATATTAGTTTGTTTTCCTCTATAAAACGGTTAATATGTTCAGAAAGCCTCTTACTAATTTCCAAGTCTTCTAATAACTCATAAAGTGCTATTGTTATATCTGCTATGGAAAGTGGATTCTTTTCCCTTAGTTTCTTATAAAATTTAATCAGTGGCTCAGATACCTTTATTCTTGTCCTATTAATCGAACTTATTAACTTTTCTTCATATTCTTTTTCAATGATATCTTCCAATTCGTCTAAGTTTTTTTGGGTCCAATCTTCCTTAATCCATCTATTGATTCCCCTTATTCCATATGCCAATACATAATTTTCTAAAAGATCTATATCCTCTTCATCTATTCCTACGAACCTAGTTTTAAGATACCTAAAGATACTTTCATAAGACCAATTACTAATAACTATTTCTAGGGAAGCCCTTATAAGTTCAACTAAGGGGTGGGTTAGAATATCCTTTTTTTCATCAATAAAATATGGTATTTTATATTCTTTAAAAGTGCTTTCTATAATCTTTTGATAACTAGAAATGTTCCCTGTTACAACTGCTATATCTCTATAACGATATCCCCTATCTTTTACAAGATTTAAGATAGAATGAGCTATATATTCTATCTCAGTATGGGGATTTGAAGCCGTATAAAGTTTTATATACTTTGTTTCTTTTTCATAGGGTATGCAGGGATAATTAAAATACTCTCTTTCCAAATGAGAAAGTTCCTCATTTTTATTAAAACTCATTTCTTTGCTATTTAAACTTATCGGTGGCTCTAATTTTACACCGTATAAAGCCATCATTTTATTAAATTTATCAAAAGTCCTCCTACTTTCACAAAAAGGGTCCGATTCATCACAGGAAGAATACAAATCTACGCTAGGATCTAGAGTTAAGGAGATGCTAATTTTTTCTACCTTTTTAAGAAGTCCATATAATATCCTATATTGCTGAGGAGTAAAGCCATAAAATCCATCTATCCAAATAAGCGCTTTTTCTAAAATCGTTGATGACTCTATCTTAGATGTTAGGATATCTAAAGTTTCTTCTGTAGTTATATACTTTTCCTTTATATAGTTTTTAAAGCCGCTAAAAATCAAATATAAATCTCTTATTTTAGATTCTAACATAGGTCTATCTTTTATTGTTTCTATTTTTCCCAGCAAAGCCTCCGGAGTAACATCATATTGCTGAAATTCGCAAATCATCTCTCCTAATGTCTGCATAAACCCTTGTTGCCGTACCGACTTATGAAAAACCTTTAATTCTTCTTCCATGTCATCGATAACTTTTCTAAGAACCATATTTCGTCCCAAATCCCCCAATAATTTTTCTGTAGGCCCTCCTACCTCCTCAAAAATTCTGTAGGCTAGTCTTTCAAAACTGAGGACTTCCACTTCTATAATTCCCTTTTTATCTAAGGATTTAATTAAATCCTTTTGGGTTTGAAATGTAAATTGTTCTGGAACTATTAATATTAGAGAATTTCCTCTATTCTCTTTTAACTTATTTTTTATATCCTTATATATATAATTAGTTTTTCCCACACCGGAGCGACCTAATATATATTGAATGCTCATGCATATTCCTCCATGATAGAGAGGGCCTCACCCTCCTTATTCTTCTATTGTATACACATATAATTCTTTACCATTTAAGCTTTCCATATTAACATTTTTTTCGTTACCCTCGGTAACAGCTATCCGATTAGGATTTCCATCGGATATATATCTATAATGGGGGTATTCCTCATAATATTTTAAGTACCACCATAAATCCCCCTCTTCACCTTCCGATCCCCTAACCCTAGGTACATTTAATGAATCGAATTTTATATGGTAAGGTGGGTAAAAGGGTCCGCTAGGTCCTTCCCTTAGGGCTATTTTATATCCATACTCTTCCCCTTCGTAGATTCCTTCCTTTATCAAGTATCTCAATTCTTCTTTTGGTCTTTCACCAAAAGGGTATGCAAATGAATCCGCTATATATCCTGGCAGAGCATCTTTAATCATTTTGTCTGCTTTACCTAATTGTTCCTGTATCCCACCCTTATCCAATTTAGATAAATGGGCGTGGGAATAAGTATGGCTAGACACTTCATATCCATTATCTGTTAAATATTTTACCCTTTCCTCAAAGCTTCCATCCCCAGCAAAAGGGTCATTATCTCCATTGATATAAAAAATTGCGTTTTTCCCAAAATCAGGGTGTTCATTACAGAACTTATTCATAATATCCACTGCAGAATTAGGTGTGGGACTTAATTTGCCATCTTCATCAGTTAGTGAAAAACTAGTACTAATCCCATCATCAAAGGTAATAATGATGGGGGTATACCCCGCCTCAACGGAAATATTATTATTTATATAGTCTTTCATGGAAATAAGCCTATACCCATTATCATATAAATAATTTAAGTCTTTTTTAAAATCTTCTATCCTTCTTTGATATGGACTTGGAGGATTCTCTTCCACTAGTCCATGATACATAATAATCATAATATGTCCTAATTCATTGGGTTTGACTTTTTGATAATCTATTTTTTTCACTTGCTCTTTTAATTCTTCTTGCTTTTTTTCCGATTCTGTTTTTGGCTCTTTTATTTGTTCTCTTTCAGTTTCTAAAGAATTTTGTGCCCTTTCGTCTGTCACTTTTTCATCTTCATCATGGACTTTATTGTTTTTCATGCAGGCCGCTACCATAAACGGAATAGCGAAAATTAGAAATACAATAAAGATGCTTTTGACTCTTTTAAACATAATATTTCTTCCCCTCCAGTCGATTTGTGTCATTTTATATTATACTCATTATTATGGTTCATACCAAGAAATAATTCAAATTTATCAATATAAAATAAAATTAAGTCATATAATAACTATTTTTATCTTTTCTTTCTTTACTCTATAGATTATAATAGAAGATAATAATATACACATAAGTGAAATTTACAAGGGGGTTATGTAATGGGAGTTTTTAATAAAAAGAAAAAGGAAGAGAAGTTCCTACAGCAAAATGAGCTTTTCAAAACAGAATTAATTAAACAATTTAATAATGCTTTAGATCCTATAAAATCAAGTTCTGATGAGCTAGATGAAATCCTAAACAAAGCATATGCTACCTCGGAATATGCAGCATCTCTTTTAAATCAGCAAGCCCCATCCTATATGGATAGTTGTTCAGAACTATCAGATATTGCAAATCAATACGATGCTTTATCTTCTGAAACAAAACAAATATCGGAAAACATAGATTCAATGAATGAAATCGCAGGAAATGCAGTAAAAACTGCAGAGGATGGGCAGGTCTATGTAGAAGAATCTATTGCCAAAATCAATAAGCTTAAAAATACCATAGAAAGAACCAACCAAACTATTACTTCTCTGAGCAAAAGTTCGAGCGAAATTGGTAATATTTCTCAAATTATTACCAGTATCTCCAGTCAAACTAATCTTCTTGCTTTGAATGCTTCTATCGAAGCAGCTAGGGCTGGTGAACACGGTAAAGGTTTTGCCGTGGTTGCAGAGGAAGTTAGAAAACTTGCAGAGCAATCTTCAAAATCTGCAGAAGATATTACTAATTTAATTTCGGGGTTACAGCAACAAACTTCTGAAGTCTCTGAAATTATGTCTAGCAGTGCGGCAGAGGTAACCGAAACCGTGACGGCTGTTAATAAGGCAGGGGATGCTTTTGAGTCTATCAACCAATTTGTTGAAACAATACTAACCCAGTCGAATACAATCAACAGAACAATCGACCTTATATTAGAAAGCATGAAATCTATCTCTTATGCTGTAGAGGCTGCTGCCTCCGCCTCATCTAAAGGGGACAATATCTATGATGATTTAATAGATAATAATCAAAACCAGGTGCAGGCTATTTCAGAATTAAGGCAAGTAAGTGATAGCATGACCAATAAGCTTAATTCTCTACAAAGATTTGTAAACACATTAAATCAATAAAGTAATAAACAAAAAATAAGCAGAAAACTTCTGCTTATTTTTTGTTTATAATAAATTTGGCTAATAATCAAAATCTTATTGAAACTTAGTATATAATGTGTATAATTAATTTAATGCATATATTATGTACCAAATCCGATAGATTCATCGCCAAAAAACTTCATCGTATGTTAAAGACCTTTAAGGTTCCCCTGGGACTCCACAGTCCCAGTGGGTCTTTCCCCATAATCTTCGTTTTACACCGAAAGAAATTATTAATGAAGATGGAAACGAGGCCTGAAATCAACTAGGTGAATTCCTTAAGTGGTGGAGAAAAGATTAAGTACTATATTATTGACTAAAATATGCGTTTGCATTCTTTTTTAAATAAAATAATTTGTATATGAGGTGATTTTATGAGTTATATTTATATTTCCTATGCCCCTAATGATAAGCTTGTTGCCGAAGAAGTATGTCAGGGCCTAGAGCAGAGAGGAATAAAATGTTTTGTTTCCTCTAGGGATGTTAAGCTTGGTCAAAACTATGGAGAAGCAATCCTTAATGCCATTGAAAATTGTATGGCTATGGTTGTTATTTTTTCTTCCAATTCCAACTCTTCGCAACAAGTCTTTAGAGAACTAAGTAAAGCCACAGAAAAGGATTTAACAATTATTCCATTTATAGTTGAGGAGATTCAGCCCTCTAAATCCATGGAATATTATTTATCAGTACCCCTTGTCCTCAATGTTTCTAATGAACCACTAGAACAAGGCATTGCAAAATTAGAAAGTACTATTAGGAATGCAGAAGACCCCACCCATATTAAATCACCTATAAACCAGCACTCTCCCTCTCCTGCTCCTATTAGTAATAAAAAAAGTAGCAGCCCTACTATTATCTTAGCCATTACTATCGTAGGATGTTTTTTAGTTATTGTTATTTTTATTAGTATGATAACTGTTTCTTTACTTAAATATAAACAAAACACCAATGGTATTGTTCATCATATTGATAGTAGTACCTCTATGGCTGATTCTGATACTTCAGATATCCCTGATATATTAGCAACCCAAGACACTCCTACCTCTGATGTTACGAAGAACATAGAAACTTCTCTACAGGATGTAGAAAAATCCTCCGACCCCATTAATGATAAATATCATTTTGTCCATTCTACTTTACCCGTAGGAGAAAATTTAACCTATACAACCGACGTAAATAAAATAGAAGTGATATCAAATTCATACCAAAAAGCAGAATTTATCTCAACTGATGCATCAGTTTGCTTATCCAATATTATCGATTCTCTTGGTTGGAGTGCCTATGAGGAATATTATAAAGATCCAGAAAACATATATTCTGATTTTCATGAATCCTATATCAAAGAAGATCTCGAATACTATATAAAATTAAGTCAGGAAATTTTCGAGCATACTTGGGATTTTGATAATGATTTTTCTATCAAGTATAAAGCTAAAAATCCTTTACCTATTGAATTGGCCTTAAATCCGGAAGGTAAGCTAGATGGAGTTATCCTTGAAGTAGATATAGTTATTACTGCCGAAGAAGTAATAACAAAAAAGCATAAATATTATTTTAAATATGTTGAAAAAGATGATAGATATAGATATGTAGGTGAAGTTGAATAAAGTGAAACTAGGCATCCTATTACCCGAAATTAATAAACAGGCATTTTTCTAGTCTTTTAGAGTATATGCGAAGAATCTAGGATATTAAATTCTTCGCTATACTCAGGTTGGTGACCTTAATTATTGTTATGATTATCATCATGGAGTACTTGATCTATTATTATAACAAGTGCTATTATTAAAGCTTGATTTTCTTTATCATCTATCTCTACTCCATAAGTATCCCTAATTGAAAAAAAACTTTTACTTACAAATGCTACTACCCTCCCATCCTTTTTAATTCTAAAGTCATATCCGAAGAAATCCCCCTCTATACTATATTTTCCCTGATTACTATCTATATCAAATTTTGGTCTAAAAAACGTAAATTCTTTTTTTACCTTGGCTACATATTGATTATCCATGTAAATAGAATACTCCGGAAGGAATCTAAATAACTTCTGTTCTATATACACTCTTTCCTTTCCATTTTCATCATATATTCTTAGTTTATCACCTAGGGCAAATACCTTTCCTTTTACATAATATCTTTTGTTTCCATATTCATCTAAGATATTAAAGTCATCTCCAAAGCTTAATATTTTTTGTTTGATTTGATATTTCATATACATTCCCCCTTAGGATTTCTTAACTGCTTTGACATTTTTTATTTCATAATATAGTTATTATACCTCTAAAATTTAACATATGAAAGAAAAAACTGCTAACTAAGTTAGCAGTTCCTTATAGGTAAAAATCATGATTTTTTATAGTGCGATAGAACCTTCTGTTTTTTATAATCCAATTGTTTGTTGCTTTTCTTGGATTTAAGAAATATAAAGACTCTCCTATATTATTAGTTCCTTCTAACGCTGCTGTAGCAGCCTTTATACTATCCCCGGAGGGGTTATTATATATTGTACCATTAGCCACGGGAGTATATTGTACTCCCCAGTTTCTATCAAATATTACCCCTTTTATAGTATCTGGAAAATCCTTATTTCTTTTTCTGTTTATAATACAATTTGCCACTGCTAATTTACCTTCATAAGGTTCCCCCCCTGCTTCTGCTTCAACTATTCTAGAAAGCCAATATATATCTTCCTCTGAATAAGATAATACTGGGGAAATAACTGTTTCTTGGGATCTTTTTTCAACATATTGATCTGTAAATAATCTTACATAGGCATTGCCCTCATCCCATTCAACATTTAAATCAAAGGCTTCCGCTACAAATCTAAGGGGCACGAAGGTTCTGCCCTTGTATATGTTAATAGGGGCATCTAACTCTATGGTTTCATCATTTATGAAAGCATAGGTTTTTCTAATAGGCAGACGAAGAATTACACTATTTTTCATTAGGATTGCTTCTTCATTATCATTATTCCAATTTATATCCTTTACTCCTATAGCTTCTGCAATAAATCGAATAGGTACAAAGGTAAGCCCTCCCTCCATATACGGTGCCTCATCGGTGACTATAGCCTTATTATCTAAAAAGACCTTAATTGTTTTATTTCCTGCAATAGGGCGAAGCTTTAGCAGATTTCCTATATATAATTCACTTTTTCCATTTAGACTGTTTATTTGGTTAGAACTTATGTTATATTTTTGTGAAATAGTCGTTACATTGTCACCCTGTTGTACAGTATGCATTATATAAGACGATGCATAAGCATTAATTGGGGCCCCTATAAGTAAAATAAAAAATAAAGTTCTAGCTATCATTCGTTTCATAATTACCACCCTTTAAAATTATTTAAAAACTATATCAAAATTGTTACTTAATTCATGTCTATTGTAACACTTTCTTAACAATTTACAAGAGGTGTTTTTTGGAAGTATTTATATTATCAAAACGAATATACTATTATAATGTAGAAAGCCAATTAAAACATTGGTTTTCTATGGAAGAACCACCGTTAGAACTTGGTCTATGGAAAGAGAAAGGACTGAGTCTATGGAAATCTATATTAAGAGGTTTTTTCTTTTCATTGTTTTATTTATTCCCTTAATACTCTCACCTTCACCAGCGGTTAAAGCTACTACTCCTAACTTTATCATTACTAATGGTTCTAAAACCCAGAAGAAAATCGCCCTAACCTTTGATGATGGCCCTGATAACAATTATACTCTACAAATACTCAATGTCCTTAGAAAACATAATACTAAAGCAACCTTCTTCCTTTTAGGAGTAAAAACAAAAGAATATCCTTCTGTGGCAAAGTTAATTGTAGATGAAGGTCATGTTATAGGCAATCACACTTATAATCATCCTAACCTTTATAAAAAAGACCTTCAAACCTTTAGAAATGAAGTAGAAATGACCCAAGAATTAATTTTTAAAACTACAGGTATTAGACCAAATTTATTCCGTGCTCCTTATGGAAATATTAATGAAAATCAACTATCAGAACTTAAGTCTATGGGACTTACTGCAGTAGGGTGGTCTGTAGATTCATTGGATTGGAAAAGCCTTCCCTCGAAAGCTATTGAAACCAATGTAATGCCTAATATTGATTCCGGTTCCATTATCCTTATGCACTGTGCCGGCCATCATACTCAAAATCTAACAGGAACAGCCAATGCCTTAGATAAAATGATTCCCACACTTAAGGATAAAGGATATGAGTTCGTTACTATTGCCGAACTTATGAATAAGGAGTTTGTTATGAATAAGGAATAAATTAATTTGTGGGCTTTTTTTCCACTTATCCACATTGTATCCACAAATTGTGGATACAATGTATTTTAATGGAATCCGATTCTTCATAATAGTAAAGCCTCTAGGTTTTTACCTAGAGGCTTTTACTCAAATAATATTATTCTACTTCTTTTAATCTCCAAGAATAGGTTGTAAAATCTCCAAAAGTATTTTCTACATTTATTCCTGAGTACATTAATTCATCTCCACCAACTATTATATCTCTTCCATCTATTTGGTAAGTAGTTTTTTCATTAAGTCCTTTTAATTTTAGCTTTTTTGAAACCCCAAAGGGTTCTGCAAGTACTTTAAAGTAAAATACCATGGCTTCTTTTTTATCTTCTGTAACAAACATCCATGCAGTTTCATTTCCTTCAAAAGGGCTTAATATTCTATAGAAATCTCCAAATTGAGTTATATGTCTTATATCCTTAAAATACTCAATTTGTTTCTTTACTGTTTCTTTTTCTTCCTCAGTAAGTTTGGTAAGGTCCAATTCATAGCCAAAAGTTCCTCCCATAGCCACATTACCTCTTATATCAAAACCCGCTTCTCTTCCTATCTGATGGTTTGGAGAAGCAGAAACATGGGCTCCTATAGATACAGGGGGATACGCCATGGTTGTACCATACTGTATCTTTAGTCGTTCTACCGCATCAGAATCATCACTAGCCCAAGTTTGAGGCATATAGTATAACATTCCAGGGTCAAATCTTCCTCCCCCCGATGAACAACTTTCAAATAATATATTAGGAAATTTAGAAGTAACTTCTTCCAATATGTAATAAAGCCCTAAAACATACCTGTGAACTGTTTCCCTTTGGTTTTTACTAGGAAGGACTGCAGAGCCTATATCTGTTAAGGATCTATTCATATCCCATTTCACATAAGATATGGGGGTGCTACTTAATATATTAGAAACCATTTCTATTATTTTATCACATACTTCCTTCCTGGTTAAATCTAATACCAATTGATTTCTTTGATATTTCCATTGGGCGGGGGTTCTATTAGGGACATGAATGCACCAATCAGGATGTGCCCTATATAAATCACTATCTGGTGATACCATTTCTGGTTCAAACCACAAACCAAACCTTATTCCCTTTTTAGTTATGTTCTCAACCAAATTGTCAAGGCCCTCAGGTAACTTTTTTAAATCTACTACCCAATCTCCCAAGGAACAATTATCGGAATCCCTTTTCCCAAACCATCCATCATCCAATACAAAGAGCTCCATCCCTAATTCCTTACCGATAGAAGCTATTTCTTCTATTTTTTTTGCATCAAAATTAAAATAGGTTGCTTCCCAATTATTGATTAAAATAGGTCTTTCCTTATCCCTATATGCCCCTTTGCATAATCTTTCCCTATATAACTTATGATATGTCCTTGACATTTCCCCTAGCCCATTAGATGAATAAACCATGATTGCTTCGGGGGTTTGAAAAGATTGACCAGGTTCTAGGTTCCATTCGAAATCAAAAGGGTTGATTCCCATTTGCACCCTCGTAGTGAAAAATTGGTCCACTTCCACCTGGGCTAAAAAGCTTCCGCTATAAGCCAAATTAAAAGCATAAACATCGCCAAAATCCTCATTGGCATCCTTACTTAACAGAGCAATAAATGGGTTCTGCTGATGGCTGCTTATTCCCCTTTTACTGTCTATAGATTGTATGCCAGGAATTAAAGCCCTTCTATAAATATGTCTCTCTCTTGCCCAGGCACCTGAAAGTTGTAAAACATCATAGTTAGAGTTATTAAAATCCACATTAAAACTAAGTGCTCTTTTTATCTTAAACTCCTTATTTGATTTGTTTATAAGTTTTGCATTCCTTGTTATAACATTATAGTTTTCGAAAACTGCATAGGAAAGCACAATCTCAAGCCTGGAAATGGTATCCTCTAATACAATTTCCAAGGTATCTGCCTCATTTTCACTCTCTACATATGTAGATGGCAATCCTTCCAAGGGCCTTTTACCTGAAAATATACGATGATTTAAATATTTTAACTCCCCTGTTGTGGAACCATTTTCCAGTTGGATTTCATAAGAAGGGGTTCTAAAATCCCCGGTTCCATAGGCAGAGTATTCTTGTAAAACTGCATCTAAGTTTACAACTTCCTCTCCAATATCCTTATTAGTGATGCTAAAATTTTTGATCCGTTTTCCCCAGTATACATGGGATAAGTACCCTGCATCATAAATTTGCATTATATAGCTGGTCTTATTTGTGTGAAGATAAAATAACTTGCTTTTTTCATCATAAATAATAGACATGCTATCCCTCCAATATAATATTGTAAATCTTAGGTTAACGTTTACTTTAATTATACCACATTTATAGAAAAAGTTAACTATAAATTATCTTTTAATAATAAAAGGTACCTGAAATAAGTTGGGAAATCTTTAATCTTATTTCAGGTACCTTTTTAATTTTCTGTAATTATATTCACTGCAATAGGAAGACTGGAACCACCGGCATTCATCATTTCAAATTCAAGAGTTTTCTCCTCACCGTCTTCTAGAGTATATTCTATTATTGTTGTTGCTTCCTCCGAATTCATTTCGGGGGTAATGAAAAAGCCCGCATCGGTTTTAACAGCTGCTGCACACCTTCCTCCCCGTGGATTTAATCTAATCTTAATGATTTTAGTTTTACCTGTGTTATTTGCAACTGGAATCTTTATTCTATAGGTAGCCCCATAGTGACCGATATTACCTATAGTTCCATATTCCTTTCCGAAACTGCTCTCCGCTGAAAAAAGATTATCAGTTACCTTATTAGATACGGAATATGCTGTTTGATAAGTACCTGCTTCATATAGAGGAAGCTCTGTTTCAATCATAGCAAAGTCCCATGTTCCCCTTGGGTGTTTATTATCCAAATCTAAAGGCAATGGGAATTCCTTAATTGCCATTAAATTTGTGTTATCATTTTGACTCACAACCGTACGAATTATGTAATCTAGTTCTCCGGTTCCCGATTTCTTTTTCACTTTAAATTCGTGCTGAAATTCAATTAGATTTCCAGAACTAACATAAAAATCATCCATTAAAAGTGTTTCCCCCGGCTTCATTACGGTCTTTCGCATCGGGATTATAGGTAGCTTATTGCTAATACCTAGCTCTGCAACTTTTAAACCAACATCGTATATAGCCCATCCTCTGCTAGTACTCCTTGCAATACCCCTTGGCAATACTACTTCTATCTCGTTAGTGGTAGATAAGTTTTCAATGGTAATGCCTATAGTTATAGGTTCATAAAACCCGTTTTCATGATATCCAAAAACTATATGGTCTATAGAATCTTCATCACTTTTAACAAGATCCTGCCAAAGAGTTGCTGAATCATATGGAAGAGTCCTTTCACTGATTTTTTCAGGATTATCACTGACCATAAGTCTTGTATTCCCTACTGGGATTGGCTCCGGTACATTTTTAGGAACAACTCCTCCCCCAATAAACTCCTTCGGTAATATTGGAAGTACAAATGCAATTTGTTTATTATGTATGTTTATTTCTTTCGTCGCAGCATTCCAGGCCGTCGTTGCATTGAAAACTTGTTCAAGCAATTTAACTGGAATATATATCGTTTCCTTATACTCAATAATTTTTCCTACTGGTTGAATGGAATTACCATTAACAGTTGCTGTTTTTTCCCCTATACTAATTCTTAATTCTGTCTCATTTTTTATTGCAACTATTTCTCCCGTCATATAATCTCTATATATCTTGGCACCCATATGTTTTAAAATAGGTTCTGCTGGGAGCAATCCAATTCCATTCGCTATAACAGGATTAAAAGGGATATTTACAATCTTTTTATCTACATATATATTCATATTAGTAAATTCTTGTACTTTAGGTTCCACAACAAAGTTAGTTGTTATTTCGGCTGTTCTTGTGTTAGAATCCCATTTTACATGGCCTCCGAAGGCTTCTCCTATAAACCTCAGTGGAACATATGTACTATCCCTATATATAATCGCTGGCTGATCTAATTGCACAGACTCTTCATTTATAAAAGCCTTATCAGAATTAATGGCTATTTGTATGGCGGTATTTTCCCTAAATGCATATACTGTTTTTTCCACCGCATTCCAGTTAACCTTTATACCCATTGCCTCAAATAATGATCTTAAAGGAACTAAAATTCTACCATTTTCAATTATTGGTTGAGTAGATGGTTGGAACCTTTCTCCATTAATAATGATGTTAACTTGTGTTTCAGGATTTTTGTTTTGCTGTCCATTATTTTGTGCAAATACTTTTCCCCCTGAAATATTAAAAATCATGATTATTAGAATTGTGAATGTCAGTATTTTTTTTGTCCCCTTCATGTCATACCTCACTTATCTATATTATCCTTTAACTCTGCTAAAACCTCCAAATATTCGTATCTTTTTAAGCTATTCTTCTTAATAGATGGATTAATTCCAAAATTATCGCTATAAAATCTCTTTATATCTTCCTTAGTGGCAATAGAATCCTCTTTATCCATTAAATCTAATCTTTTATAATGTGAAAATCCTAAATAATAAGGCTGCTTTAGATACATTGCCTTATCTTGTTTGGAATTGCAGATTTTATTAAGTTCCTTTTTATAATCCTCCTTTGTTAAGGTCATCGTCACCATTTCTCCAAGAGTAAGATTTTTATCCGGCTTAAATTCATTGGTTTTATATCCTATAACAAAACCTTTTTGTTCTAACTCCCTAGCAATTTCAAAGTTTTTAGATATATCATGGAAATCTTCAAAAGGATATTGGTTCTTTAATTCTCTCACACTAACAACCTTATATCCATATTTCTTTAGTACTTCTAGCTGTTCTTTTAGAGCAGATGCTACTGGAGTCATCAAAGACATATTGTAGCCATCCTTTTGGAATATTATTTGACCATTTAGAGAACTAGAATCTGATTCGAGTATATTCTTTATTGGTTGGACCATATTTTTTACGTCTTCCTTATAACTTCCTACCGTAGGCATCCATCCACCGCCATCAAAACTAGCAGCTAAATAATCATATCCCATCATGGCATATGCTTCATAGGATGTAAATCCATCAGGCATCTTATCGATATAATGAGGTGGTCTTGACATAATTACTTCATAATTAAATTCTCTTTTAAGAAGATTATGTAATTCTGTCAGATCCGAAACAACTTCATGAATATTTGAAAAATGTTCCCTAGTACCATATACAATATTATTTCTACCAAATAGAACATGCCTATATCCATGATTTGAAATTTCATGCCCGTTATCTATAAGTGCCCTTATTAATTCTTTTTGATGCTTAGCACCTGCATACTTATCCTTACCAAACATGGGATAATGATCGTGTTTAACACCACTCCAAGTAGGCTTATTAATAGTACCTTCCCTATCCGGATAATTGTGTTCTGTTGTTCCAATAACATTAAATGTTCCCCTTGCCCCATGTTCTCCCATAATATCAATCAGTACCTTTGTAAGTCCGCAATTTTCATATTTAGGTTCGATAACAGGATTTATAGGCATATTCATTGGCCCATCATCAAAGGTCATCGATACTAAATTTTCTCCTTCGGGAACAGAAAATTTTTCAAACCTCCTAACAGGTGATAAGTATCTACCGGCATTTTCCCTTCGTCGTTGTTTTATCTTTTTATTTATCTTCCTTGCCAATGCATATATTTTCATATTCCTTACACCTCATTATCTTATTGTAAGCTACTTCTAATATTCCATAAATAATTCTAATACCATTTTTTATAATAAAGCCCATTCCAGGGTTCCTTGCATTATGAAATTTTGCTCTGGCTATAGCATAATTGACTGTATTTCTATAATAAATAATACTTTTAGCTTTCAATGCATCTTTAAAAGACTCTGGATTGGGGTGAAATTTTTCTGTTATAGTATAACAATTGTTAAGTTCAGTTAAGGAATGGGCATCAGGCCCTCCCAAGTAAATAAAATCATCTCTATTCAAAATAGGCTTTATAAAATTATTTGACTTGGTCTTCCAGTAGAAAGAATCCATGCGGGAATTATATCTTTCTATACCATCTACATATTTTAAAATATCCATATTATCTTTCAATTTGCTATTAAAAGGATGGGCTAATATAATGACCCCATTCAGTTTATGGACATTTTCAATTAGGCTATAAAAATCAAATCTTCTTGAATCTATTTTAAGTGTATTTTTTTCTATAGATTCATCTATGAAATATGTAAGAATATGCCCATACTGCGTAGAAAATTCTGCCCCCGGGATAATACAAATACTTTCATCTTCATACTGAAGGGCCTCAACTCCTCCTTTAGCTGTATTGTGGTCGGTAACAGCTATAGCATTATACCCTAGACCCTTTGCAGTATCTACAATATCTTTCACGGGCAAATCACAGTCATGGGAATGTTCTGAGTGTATATGTAAACACAGTTTCATTTTATATTTCTCCTAACCAGGGATTTAAAATAATTAATAAACGGTATTGGATTTGAAAACCTAAATATACCTTCTTTAGCAATAATAATGTATCCCATAGCCTTTAAAGCTTTACCTATCTTCCCCTTTTTAATACAAGCCACCATCGCAAAAAAAGCCTGAGGAAAATAGAACATTTTTTTATTTAAGTTATAGGGAATAGTATTTTCATCAATGCTATTATGATTATTATCCAATACCTTAACGTAATTCCCAAAAAACTGGGAGTTAGCTACAAACAATAGGGGCATACTTCCCCAATACCTTGGGTTAATTTCTATAAGATAATCCCCCTTAAATTCTACCATAGCATAGCCTGTCCATCCTAATTCTTTTAGGAGTTTATAGGCACTATGGACTAGCTCTTTCTTATATCTAGAAGCGCAAATGGCACTAGGTCCCCCTGCAATAGGATATTCAAAAATTCTTTCATGCATAATATAATCAACCATATTAGAATCATAGTCAAGGAGCATAGATACCCCAAAACCCTTTCCCGTAACATATTCTTGGACTAATATATTGTCCTTATGGTCTTTCATAACCTTAATAGCCCTATGATATTCATCATCATTATTAACTATTTTGTATCTTTCCTGGGGTTTTAGATTGATATTCTCAGAGTTATTAAGTTTAACCACCAAAGGATATTTTTTATTATCACTACCCGGTGCTTTTATATTTAGATTATGGGCAAATTCCATTAACCATTTCTTATTTGTTATTTTAGTCACTATATCTTGGTTTGGCACTATGTATTTCATATTTGGCTTTATTTCATTTACCGCCTCTATAATAAGGGGATTGCCTACCAATAAATAGTCATTTTCAGTAAAGCTTTTAAAAACTTTCAAGAGGTCTGCTTTGATATTTTCTTTGGATATTTTAAAGGTTGAATTTATTTTATTACTAATTATATTAGAATTGGTAAAACCTACGCCATAAACCTTATACCCCTCCCTTAGAAAATATTCAACTAAGGGGGCAGTCATTCTTTTGTCTATGTTATCAATTAATATTTTTTGCATGTCTCCTCCAATATTACGATACTATGGGACTTAATTCTATCCTTTATTAGAAAATAAAATCAAATATATTATACTATATATAAATTTGGCTTACAAGGTAGCTAAGACATTTCCAGTTTAAACCACCAACCTACATAATCTTTTTATCAGTATCTTTTATTTGTTTACATAATAAATGCACTTGTAAAATAAATCTGCTAAAATATGGTCACCATAACAACATAACAGGGAGATTTATTCCAAGTGCATTTCAAATTCTACCGATAAACTGCATATATAGATTACTTCTGCCATTCCGCCATATCCGTATATAAAATATGAAATAGAAACCACAAAATCCCTAAAGATTTCACAGTCTCTATTTCATTTAACGTGCGCAGAAGGATTTGAACCCTCGGCCTTCTGATCCGTAGTCAGACGCTCTATCCAGCTGAGCTATGCGCACATAGTATCAAATTAAAAATATGCCGGAGACCGGAATCGAACCGGTACGGTCTTTAAGGACCGCAGGATTTTAAGTCCTGTGCGTCTGCCAATTCCGCCACTCCGGCACAATAATGGTGGGCGCAATAGGGCTCGAACCTATGACCCCCTGCTTGTAAGGCAGGTGCTCTCCCAGCTGAGCTATGCGCCCATAATTGTACCTTAAATAAATATTAATTTTTGGTCTGGGTGACAGGACTTGAACCTGCGACCTCTAGAACCCCATTCTAGCGCGCTACCAAACTGCGCCACACCCAGACGATATGTCGGGCAAAACAAAATATGGCGACCCAGAAGGGACTCGAACCCTCGACCTCCGGCGTGACAGGCCGGCGCTCTAACCAACTGAGCCACTGGGCCATACATTGTAGTTAAAATCTTTAATTAAATCTAAGTGGGCCTTCAGGGACTCGAACCCCGGACCGTCCGGTTATGAGCCGGATGCTCTAACCAACTGAGCTAAAGGCCCTTAGATGGAGCCGACGATCGGACTTGAACCGATAACCTGCTGATTACAAGTCAGCTGCTCTGCCAGTTGAGCCACGTCGGCATATTCTTTTACTATATTGACTATTCAAATACATACCATAGTGTCGCAGTAGCTGCTCTTCATCTCTGCCTCATGCTGAGGCATCGCATGAATTGAGCCATGCCAATATAATATGTAATGACCCATAGGGGACTCGAACCCCTGTTACCGCCGTGAAAGGGCGGTGTCTTAACCGCTTGACCAATGGGCCCTATGTATGACTCCCCGAGTAGGATTCG
>JGI24707J26582_10000422_pt1 | contig 32362 bp, 26 predicted proteins | sample BioPla1DNA1_FD_26582 | JGI IMG/M metagenome (IMG submission 26582)
GCTGGAGGTTGTTATCACCGATTCGCTAGGTGAGGAAGTCGCCAGGCTTCGGACAAATCAGCTAGGTGGTGATTGGAGCCAAGTTGTATGGAACGGTCGGACCTTTCATGGCGATTTCGTTCCTCCTGGCATCTACCATTACCAGGTGNTGCTCTTGCCGCAAAGGGAGCCCATCGCGGCGGGAATGATTCAAATTGCCTATGGCCATGCACTAGGAAACAGCACTCTAAAAGGCGAGATCAGTGCCAAGGATACTCAATCTCCCCTAGAAGGAGCTCAAGTTGTGCTATACACCCGGGAGCGGCGACANGTAGCGGCTGTTCGGACAGGGGCTGATGGNATGTATCAAATCGGCTCTTTACCTGTCGGTAAGTACTACCTGGAAGCAAGCTCACCTGGATATGTCTCTACCCAAAGCGAGGTTTTTCAGCTCGATGGCTATGAGGATTTTAGGGTGGATCTGGCCCTCTTGCCGAACAGAACTCTAGATCTAGACTTGCAGCTTCAACCTAGTGCGGCTGCTGTTGGTGATTTGGTACAGGCTGTACTTTGTGTCACTAATTCTGGAACTAGAGATCTCTTAGGTAGTGTGGTGGAGCTTGCTTTGCCCCATGGTCTTAGCTACGTGGCAGGGAAAAAAGATGCCGGAAGGCTAGAGAGTAGCAATGATGAGGCTGGAAATCTAGTGATCCGCTGGGAAACGGGCTTTCTTGCCCGGGGAAAAACCCGTCAGGCAGAGATCTGGCTGCTAGTGGGCTTAGATGTCCCCTATGGTGGTACCAAGCTAAGTGCCCAAGCTACTGGTTATGCTAAAGGGGCAGCATCTGTTACACCCCGGGTGGAGCGGAAGCTGCATGTAGAGAGTGGTCCTTTCTTAGCCACGACTCCTCAGCATGTAGTAGATTGCCATCTGATTTTGCCCTTTGGTGAAAAGGGAACCATGGAGGTGCATATCCAACCGGACAAAGCCGTACTTGGACCGGGACTTCCCTTCGCAAAGCGAGACGTGGACAAACGCAGACAGCGAAGCTCTTTGGTATCAGTGGCAGAACCCTTGCCCCTAGATATTGGGGTGATAGCGCCCCACAGACTTCGTATCCGTTTAGAGAAAGATGACTGGGCTGTAGAAGGCGGCAAGTGGCACCATAATATTGATTTTTCGCCGTTTCCTCAAGAGACTGTGGCGTTTCAGGGAGTACAGATTGGCAGCAGGCTAGATCAGATTGCAACTTTGCGGGTTTTCTATGGGCTTCCTTTAGCATGGCCGCATGTTGCCCTTTACCCAGCAGACAATACCTCGGGGCCTTTTGAGTTGCCAAAAGCACCTAGTTTAGCTGGAAGAGTGGATGTAGCGATCTTAAGCTGGGATCCTGTGAAGAATGCTTGGCAGGAAGAGGCGCCGGTGCTCTTTCGGGTAGATCACGGCCAAGGAACTGTGACCTTAGGCCGGGCAGTTAGCACTTACAATGCCCAAGGTAGGCAGCAGTATGTTCTGGTGGCATATACGCAAAATGAAATGGGCTTCGATGTAGCCTGGAAAGAAGCGGGGCTGTCTTTTGCCGGGGATGATTGGCATCTTTATGCCGGGTATCTAGAAACTGATCTCTTAGGCAAGCATAAGATGGCCACTGTCTTGGGAAAGGCCAGGGGGCCTGAGTTTAGGCTGCAGGGGAGCCTACGAACTGTGTTGGGTTACAGGGACAAAGTACTAAATCCAATTGATACAACGGCAAGTGATGCCGAAAAAACTGATGCTTACTTTCCGGCCTTGTCTAAGTCAAGAGATTCTCATATAGATTGGGATCGTGGTTTAGCTTGGCAGCTTACTGCAGCCCTTGAGGCCCGGCCTGGGCTGTGGTTAGCAGGCGGATGGGAAGGAGCAGGGAGAGGCTTTGTTGATCTTTGGGGGGTAACGGCTCTTCAAGATTGGGAAGCCGCAAAGATACCATCGGAGGGAAAGGAAGAACTAGATGGCATGGTGCTTCGCGTAAGAGAAGTGCTGGGTCAGCAATCTAGAATACATCGGGGTGCAGACGGGTTTTTGTCTCCTTCCGACCGCCGGCGAGCTGCGGCCATCGGTGCCGAACTTGAGCTCAAGGGAGGCTGGGCGCTGGGTTCACTAGCAAGTCGCACGAAGATTATGCCCGCTCAGGGTGATAAGGCCCAGATGGGCCCTATGGAGACGATCCAAGGGTGGGAGCAAAGACTAATCTATCGAGGGATAGGCCTACCCCGTTGGAGCCTGGGCTATGGCCAAAGGATGGCGGATAAGCAATCATCGGTGCAGAAGACGCACTATGCCCTTATGGAGGTAGATGGCTACTTGGCTGACTTGGAGTGGGGTGCCCGGTTGGAGATCAGCCAGGAAATAGGGCAAAGTGGCAAACAGGATAGTCTCCCATGGAGTAACCCGCTGGTGGCCACTGGTGAACTAAAGGCTGCATACGAGCATGGCAGGGTTCGGCCATATCTCCATGGGCGTCAGGGAGTATTCCATCCGGGTCTGGGTGAGAAATCGTCGCCGGGTCAAGAAGAATGGACCATTGGGGTGGAAGGTGAGCTGAGTGAGGCTTTTTCGCTTAGACTTGCCCATACTCGAAGGCGAGATGCCTATGGGCCAGCAAACCGTGGAGACCAAGGACTTGGTGATTTGGAGCGCTCCCAGAATCGGGACACCTTGTCAATTGGGGCTCAATACATGATGGGAGAAAAGGGGAGGCTAGAGGGCACATATGAATGGCCCACGGGCCCCAAAGCTTCGTCCAATCAAGTTGCTTGGCGGGGTAGCCTTGAGCTAGAGAGAGAGCTATCTCCCAACGCTTTCTTGCGCCTAGGATGGGTAAGATGGCAGGATACCCTTATCTCACCGGTGCGAGAACCATGGGATCGGATAAACTTGGAGTTAGCCTTGGGGGATGCCAGTCAGATGCTGTCTACTACAAAGCTCAATTTGGCTGCACATCTCGGGAAGGGCCAAATCCTTGGTTGGGAGCTAGCGGGGGAGGGGAAGTGGGAATTTGCGAGAGTCTGGGAGATTTGGGTTCATGCCGCACAGAAGCAGGTGGTTAACGGCGAGATTGGCAGCTTTACCACCCAGCAGGGAATACTGCGCTTTTCCCGGGCTCTTTCAGATAGATTCGCTGCATTTACACAAGTCGGTGGATGGCGCCAAACGGGTAGAAACGAAAGGGGATATAGCCTTGGCCTAAGTTACCGAATGGCCCCGGGAGTCGCCTTGGCCGTAGGTCATACCTGGTCAAATCAGAGACATAGAACTAANGAGGGCTTTTTGAGTGTCAAGCCCGGTATTTTCCTGCAGATCCAGTATCGCTAACCGGAATGATCACGAGCAGCAAGAGTTAGAGATTCACCTTCTGGAAACGGTTTCCATGGGCCTATATCTCTATCTTTGCCTCTCAAGGGCGGCAAAGACAGTCCGGCAGGGGTGCCGTGATACGCATATGCCATGAAATGGATCTGGAAAGCAAGAAAAGGGCTATCCGCTTCATTCTTAGCGGAGAGCCCTCAATATTTGATCCCATTGATAAAGAGAAACCCGGTACTTTTAGAAGCCAGGCATTTGCATCTTCCATGGCTCTGTCTGCAACTCGTATTTGAGTTCCTCGGGCCAGTCCTCAGCCATTTTCTCCAGCAACGCAACCAGTATCTCCCAGGCAAGGTCAGGATGGGAAGACGCAAACCAGATGGCAAGGATCTCGTTGCGTCCCGGATGGGGGATGCCATAGATTGAACCGTCCACTTGCAGAGCCTCTAGTCCATTCGGGAAGAAGCTATCTATGAGATCTGGCCTAGATTCCAGGTAAGGAGTGAGATCCAAAAGACCCCCGTGCTCAGCGAACATAAGATAGCGATCTTCAAAGAGGGAAAAAACATCCGGTGCGTCCCTAGCTCCCATGAGGACAACCAATTTTTGATCATAGGCCACAGAAGGCGTTACTGCTATAGATAGATAGTGTTCGGGATGTGATGCGTTGAACTCTTCAACGATAGGGTCAAAATAAGCGCTTTCCGGTATTCCACCCGGCACCATGATGCTGATTTTGGTCCGTCCAGCGGCTGGATCCGGTCCAGGTCGCAAGGCAAACCCCACCAGCCCTAAAACCAGTACTACAGATATAATAATAAGAGCAGTGCGCTGGGGGCTGCGTTTGAGATAGCGGGCATCACCCAGATTTTCCCTAGGTTCGCTCTGAACTGCCAGTGCTACTTGTGGGCAGCCGTGTTGCCTGCAGCCTGCGGCTTCCCGCCAGCAGTCAGCGTGATGTGGGGATTTGCAGCGGGGACATACCACTACTTCATCGCCGGCATTTAGCTTCTTTTGGCATGCAATACATACATCGCCCACTAGCTTATGATCTGCGGACAAAACCAATAGCTTCTCACTTCTGGCCATAGCAACTCTCCCCCAAAGACTTCCCAATCGACCTAACTCCTTGCTCAAGCATATCATATTAGTCGCTTGATTTCCATGCGATAGAATCCGGTGAAATCCGGTGGCATGGATACCGAGGAAGTTCTAGAAATCCTCCATAGAAGCCATGCTAAGTGCAGGAGGAGGGAGTTCTCTAACCTGGACAGTTCGTAGATAGCTGAAAGGAGAAGGCCATGGTTCTAGGTATTATGGGTATTCTGCTGAAGGATCGTCGGGCTCAGGCGCCGGAGGTACAGGAGGTGTTGACCAAGTATGGAGACATAATCCTCTCCCGCCATGGCGTACACGATGCTGCCGAGTCAAAAGGATTGATCACCCTCACCATTGAGGCAGCTGGGGAAGAGTTTGATGCCCTAGTAGCAGAGTTAGAGGATGTATCGGAAGTTTGCGTGAGTACAGCGATGTTTCCTAATAGATGAAAGTATGGATTAAAGGCTGACCCAATCAGGCTAATGCCAGTGGCACTGTTGGACTGGGGGTAGCAGGATCGCTACCCCTTAAGCAGAATTAGAAGACCTCGTCGATGACCCAAACTACCACGGCAGCCAAGGCAATGATTAGCAGAACGGTCAAGATCTGATCCAAATCTCCCCCAGAATCTCTGCACATCTCTATCCCCTCCCTTCGCCCACTCCTCTCATCGCGGTATAGGCTATGTGGCGGTCAGTCAAAGGCATACGAGAGCGAAACTCTATTTTCAAGCCTAGAGTTCGTGGGCCTTGAGTTGGGCTTTTGCAGGCGTGGTGGTATTTGGCAGAAGACGAAGGCCTTGGTATCTGTTGACACTTTTTGGGTGAAATAGTAGGATAGATGAGGTGTAGGTTGTTTATACTTGGGGGAGGTGGCAAATTGTGGCATACGTGATTACTGATGACTGTATTCTATGTGGCGCCTGTGAAGCCGAGTGTCCCGTTGAGGCTATTAGTGAAGGTGATGGCAAGTACGAGATCGATGCCGATCTTTGTACAGAATGCGGGGCCTGCGCTGAGGTGTGCGCCGTAGATGCCGCTCAACCGGAATAAGCACCTGGCTTAGGAGCCCTAATGGCTTCTGGGGATTATCAGTAAAGAGCGCAAGGCCGGGGTTTGCCCGGCCTTGGCCATTTTTTTGAGTAGAGGGTTAGCCTAGTGTCCCCGCTTGTTCCCGCTTGATGGCCTCCTCCATGATTACTTCAGTCGCAGTAGCGCCAATCCGAACGGCACCGGCTTTCCGCATGTTCAAGGCAGCATCTAGGCTTCGAATACCACCGGCTGCTTTTACTCTTACCTTCGGTCCTGTAGAACTTCGCATGAGCCGGACATCATCCATGGTAGCGCCACTCTTGCCAAAGCCGGTGGATGTCTTGACGAAATCTGCTCCACTAGCTTCCGAGATCTGACAAGCCTTTTCCTTGAGTTCATCTGTTAGGTAGCAGTTTTCCAAGATGACTTTGACAATAGCCCCCCGAGAGTGGGCGGCCTCGACCACGGCTCGGATATCCTGAGCAACATAATCAAAATCTTCCGAAAGAAGGCGGGCATAGTTCATTACCATATCTAGCTCTACTACCCCGCCGGCAATGGCTTCGATTGCTTCGGCTACTTTCATGGCAGTCGTGTGGGTGCCGTGGGGAAAGCCAATGACGGTGCTAAGGGCGATACCGCTACCCTCCAAGCATTGCCTGGCGATTTCCACATCACAAGGCCGTACACAGACAGAGGCAACGTCGTATCTGCGGGCGATTTCACAGCCAGCCCTTACGTCGTCCATGGTCATATTGGGCCTAAGCAGCGAATGATCGATCATCTGGGCGATATCTCTGGCTTTGAGCATGGTGCAAACACCTCTTTTCTTAGCGTTATTGGGTCTATCCCGTTAATCTCCTTCGAGATCAGCTAATGCTTTCCTGTTGGCGGGTAAAAGGATACTGACGAGGCAATAGGGAACAAACTACACTAAAGGGCCATTTAAGTATGGAATATATGAGTTGACGGGAAGGATGAAGGGAGTATGGCATTTCAGTTTACCCGCAAAATGGTAAAGATCAAAGGTCAGTTGCGGGAATATCATATTGTGGAGCACCATGGTGCTGTAGCTATCATCCCTTGGCAGGACGAAATGGTAACCTTTGTCTACCAGACCAGGCCCGCTGTTGGCAAAAAACTACTGGAGATCCCGGCAGGCGCATTGGAAAAAGGCGAGGAGCCTCTGGAGGCAGCTCGCCGGGAGTTGGCTGAGGAAACGGGCTGGCGGGCAAAGATATGGCATAGATTGGGTGAGTTGTATCTGGCCCCTGGCTATAGCACAGAAGTCCTGCATCTGTACCTTGCTACTGACTTATCCTTAGGCGAGCAGGACCTCGATGATTCAGAAGATATCGAAGTGATACATCTGCCATGGAGAGAAGCTCTTATCCGTGCCCAAACAGGGAGTATTAAGGATGCCAAGACATTGGCGGCATTCTTGCATTTGGAGGCTTGGCTGCAGAATCAGATAAAGACTGAATCTCGAGCGCAATAGACCTGCAGGTAGTCCTATCGTTACCAGCATCTAAAGGAGGGGACGACTTGAGAGAGAAGTACCGGGAAATCATGGATGAACTAGACTATATAACTACCCACGAAGGCTTTGTAGAAACCTGCTTGGATCTACGAGATTCCATGTACTTCTACGACAAAGGTCTGATTCTGGCCGGTTATGCTGGTTCTGTAGAAATGCTAATGAGCTTTGCTATGTTTTGGGCGGTCCTCGAGGCGCCGGAGCGGGGCGAAGAGATCTTTGATGAGATAGCGGATATTACCAATCATCTGGAGACAAGGCTCCGGGCAGACGAAGCAGCCATGGATATTGTAGCATTAGTGGAGACCTTCCTCCAGACCACTGGCTGGGTTGTGGAGCAGCGCTATGTCGTTTTCCGCGAGATGTTTGAGGCTTACATGACCAATGCCTATAGCGCCACAGGGTGTGCTGATGAGCTCTTGCGCCAAGCCCAGCTATGGGTGGAAAAAGATAACGGCAAGGCTGCCAAGCTGGTAGGACAGGTAGGGGCCATGGCTCTTCGGGGTGTGGAGGTCAGGCCGGTATGGTTCTATATCGCTAGGCCCCGTCTGCAAATGTGGCTCCGGGGAGTTTTGGGTGCTATCCAGAATTTCGCAGCAGCGGCCCATTTTTCTTTTCCCGTTGATAGTGTGGAGCGGGAAAGGCAAAAGTGGCGGTCGGATGCTCCTCGGCCTGTGGTGGATCTACGGGCTTTTCGCAATCTGCGCTATCCTATGATGCCTACGGATACCCCCGAGGTCTTGAGGCGAGGAGAGCTGGACGATGACCTGCTTCAGCTCTTCGCAGGAGGTCCACTGGACAAGGATACTATGCACAGCTTGGTGACAGCCGGGGAGTCAATCAAGGACGTGCTCTTGGCGATTCTGGAGACCGAAGAACTAGGTGAGGAAGACGCACCGGGGGAAGGATGGGCCTTGGCTAATGTGATACGGCTCCTAAGTGAGCTGGAGTACCCAGAGACAGTTGCTGCTTTGCTGGGGCTTTTGGGTAGGATTAGGCCCGGCTCAGTTTTGTATAATCATGTGAAGTCAGTTTTGGTGGATCAGCCGGAGACAGCTGGAGAAGCCGCGTTGGAGAAGCTTAAGGCTGCAGATGTCAGTGTCCAGGAAGCATTGGCTCTTATCGATTTACTCAATCAAATTCAACCTGCCAGAGTCTACCCGGCGTTAGTAGGCGTCTTGGATAAGGCGGTGAGCTGGGAGGAAAAATTGGCTGTGGCCCGAAGCCTTCTGGACACCGGAGATGTGCGGGCCATTCCCCATTTACGCCGTCTGGGAGCTTCTATGTCCAATTCGCCCTATGGCGGTGCGGTAAAGGAATTTCTCAGCGTGGCCACCAGGCAGCTGCGGGCTAGCCAAGTCCAAAAAAGGCGTGTATAAGGGGGTACCTGTTAGCGATACCCCCCGTTAATTGCGCTATCTTTTTAGCGTAGTGGCAAAGGCTTTTTACCATCCAACCCGCCTGTCTTTAACGTAGAGCAATTTCGCTACTGCAAAAAGGTCAGCCAAGGATAAAGGCAGAGGACGAGATTAGATCACCTAGGCCAACTGTCAATACTGGCTTGGCTACTACTTTGGTCGGCACAAAAACTATGTGGCGACCGTTTCTTGCCCCGATGCCGGTTGTGGCAAATTCCTCGCATTCCAAGACCTTCGCCAGTGATGCTAGTCTCTCTTCGGCGCCGGTTGCCAAGGGTACATCCAGTCCGGCCAAGATCTCTTCCCAAGTTCCCACCTTGCCGATGGTGGACCGGCTGGCGGCCAGAGTTGCTGCAAATATCATTCCGTCTCGGCATTGCTTGCCAGTCGTATATTCGTTATCGACCAAGGTGAGGTAGTAGCCTAAGTCGTGGAGCTGTATGCGACGCAGACCTGTCCGATCAGCTAGCCTTTCCAGGCCTCGAAGGACCGCTTCCATGGAAGTGTGAGCTTCTATTTCCTCTGCTAACTTCACCTCTCCCTGATCCCGCAAAATGGCACAGAGCTCCACCTCGTTAAGCCCGAGACTATCTACTGTGGGCAGTATATGATCGACAATGCCTTGGCGTATGGCCGCGCTGGCGATGGAAGCGAACTCATAGTGAAAACGAAGATGGATATGGGTTTTCTTCGTCTCTCGGAGAAAGCGGGCTACCGGCTTGAGATAGTCTTGCCATGTGGTGCCGTCGGGATATGTTTCCGACAGAATATGGAATCCTGATACGATAAAATGGCTGAAGTCATCGGCCAACTTGGGCAAGTGATGCATGAAACCTTCTTCGATCTGAAGCTTGTTGTTAATCGGGTTCCACGCTGCGATGAAGCGGTTAGCCCTTGGGCTTTCTATGACTGTATCACCTATCTTTAGCTTCAGCCCTTTGGGATATTCAAATATCCAGTGTATGGCATAGATGCCTTCTCCTTGCCATGCCTTTTGCGGATGCTCTAGCTTGCCTTTGGAGTTAATGACAAAAAGGTTGTCGGCATCGCTAAAGAGCTCAGCTTGCTCTTTGGTCAACGGATTAGCATAGACCAGAATTTGGGGTAGAGGCAAGGGTGCCAGGGAGTTGGCCATATTGCCCGAGGTGCCTCCCATACGGATATTATCATATCGGAGGTTATCCATGATCCAATTGTGTGTTGCTTCTTCTCTGATCATGAGCTGTAGTGCCTTACCTTTTTGCAGGGAACTTAGCAACCCAACGAGAAGATCGGCAGGTGTGCTGATTTCCGAGGGGACCGCTCCTAGGCGGCTTAGTACTTCCTCCTGCAAGGTAGGGTCCTCATTAAGTACCTTTTCTATTTCTGTGGGAACGACTCGTTTGAAGCCATCGATGGTTGAATGAAAGCCTAGAATCACACCGGGTACAGCTTCCAGGCTAGTGCGTTTTTTCGGCACTGCCTCCCGGTAGAGGTTTTCCCAGTTTGCCTGAATAGACACCAAAAGCTCACTCCTTTAATTGGTAAGATACCATTGTACCACGGTACTAACACTTCCACAAAGGTTCCATTATTCCCTTTCAAGGAAGGAGGGATGGGATGCTAGAGGAGTACTTGACTGTAGGCGGCACCGGCACTGATATGGTGGTCATCCGACGGTCGAAGTTCATCGGTGCTGCAGCTCCTGCCGAGGATGAGATACAGGCTCTGGAGTTTATTGAGAAGGTTAAGGCAGAGCATAAGCAGGCCACCCATAATGTTTACGCTTATCAGATAGGGGAGCGCAATCAGTTACAGAGATTCAGCGATGATGGAGAGCCGAGCGGTACTGCGGGCATGCCAGTTTTGGAGGTCATTAAGAACATGGATCTCAAAGATGTGGTAGTGGTCGTTACTCGCTATTTTGGGGGGACTAAACTGGGAGCCAGTGGGTTGGTGCGAGCATATACTGAGGGAGCCAAAATCGGCATTCTAGCGGCCGGCATCGTAAGGAAGGTGCTCCACAAGCGATATCAGGCGACGGTGGATTATACTTTCTCCGGTAAACTGGAGAATGTGGTTATGCAGTCTCCTTGGCTCCTAGAGAAGACCGACTATGGAGTCCAGGTCACTTTTACCTTGCTTACGCCTCCCGGTGAAGGCCCCAGGATGCGGAAAGCCTTCACCGAGGTTACCAGCGGTGAGGCGGTAATCAAAGCGCTGGGAGAAAAATACGTGTCCATACCTATGGACTAGGGGGCAGTAATTGCCAGATTACCAAATGGCAGGATCAAGCCCTACCAACGAGAAATGGAGTAGCAGGAGAGAAACGGGAAGGACCGGTAGTGTGAACCGTTTTACAGCACAAGCAGCCTTGTTGGGGGCCTCTATATGTCTGTTGGCCATAGCCTTGAGCAACTGTTGGTATCTTGCGGTACCAGCTGTAGCTTTGCCTGCTGCCGTAGATGTCCAGCCAGCAAGTCCGAGCCGGCCCGTATCTAGACTAAGGGAGAGTTGGCCCAGGGAAAGGGGAAAAGCCTCTGTGCGGGTTATGACTTATAATATCCATCACGGAGCGGATGTAACAGGGAAATTGGATCTAGAAAGGATAGCGCAAGTTATTGAAGATGCCGATGCTGATATCGTCGGACTTCAAGAAGTTGACCGCAACTTTGGCAAGCGATCGGACTATCAAGACCAGCCTGTTATGCTGGCAGAGCGCCTTAAGATGCATTATGTCTACGGGGAGTCACTCAAAGTATACAATCTAGGAACAGGACGGGGAACCGGGTACTATGGTAACATGATCTTAAGCCGCTACCCCATCAGTGATTCCAGTTTAGTCAGATTGCCCACTCAGTGGGGTAATGAGCCTCGGACAGCACTTAAGGCTACGGTGGAGTCGCCCCACGGGCCCATGACAGTTTGGGTGACTCACCTGGGTCTTTCCAGGGGGGAGCGACAAGCGCAAGTGGGGCACCTCTTAGCTAGGCTAGAGAGAGAGCCACTGCCTAGCATAATCTTAGGTGATTTCAATGCAAACGCCCATAGCTCGGAGATACTGGCTATGAAGGAGTGCCTTGGGGATGTGGCCAGTCTTCTACGCAAGGATCAGCAAGGCACGTTTTACACAGGCCCCAACGAACCTATGCCCAGAATTGATTACATTTGGGTTGACGAGAGCTTTCAGCCTGTCGAATACCAAGTCATTACTGGCTGGGCATCAGATCATCTGGCGGCAACAGCTGATTTAGTGGTATTATCTGAAGGTAGAGGGATAAGAGCTCAGGATGGGCGAGGGGAGTTGGTAGAAAGATGAGGGACTATCTGGTTGGCGGCGATGAACCAGGAGATCTAGTGGATCTACGGAGTGACACATTCACATTGCCTACAGCTAGGATGCGGGAGGCCATGGCCAGGGCCCCTCTGGGCGATGACGTCTTCGAAGAGGACCCAACGGTCAGGCATCTGGAAGAATTGGCAGCTCAAAAGGTAGGCAAGGAAGCTGCTTTGTTTGTGGTAAGCGGCACCATGGGCAATTTGGTTGCTACCCTTAGCCACACTCAGCCCGGTGAAGAGGTGATTCTCGGCCTCAACAGCCATATATACGGTTACGAGGTAGGTGGACTAGCCCGCATCGGGGGACTGATGCCCCGGGTAGTAGATGATTCTGCGGGCATTATCCGACCGGAGCAGGTTCAAAATGCCCTGCGAGATGCAAACATCCATTTTGCTCCCACGACTTTAGTCTGCATGGAAAACTCACACAACATGTCCGGCGGCCGGGTGATGAGTGTGGAGCAGACCAAGGCACTGGCGGATTTTGCTCATGAGCGGGGTTTTAGGCTGCATATGGATGGTGCTCGTATCTTTAATGCGGCGGTGGCTTTGCAGGTTCCCGTGACTGAGCTCACAAAGCCTGTAGATTCAGTGATGTTCTGCCTATCAAAGGGTTTAAGCGCTCCGGTAGGTTCGTTACTAGCCGGGGATAGGGNGTTTATCAAAAGAGCTCGCAAGTTCCGTAAGCTCCTCGGAGGTGGAATGCGGCAGGCTGGTGTCATCGCAGCCGCGGGAGTTGTCGCCCTAGAAGAGATGGTTGACCGTTTGGGTGAGGATCATGCGCGGGCTAAGGCACTGGCCCATGGTCTCTCTAGTGTGCCAGGGGTGAAGGTTATAGCTAGCAACTACCAGACTAATATTGTCTTGATCGACATAGAAGAAACAGGGCTTTCTTCCCAGGAGTTCGCCCGAAGGCTAGGTGAGCGGCAGATTAGGGTCCTCACTAGAACTGAAACAGCCCTCCGGGCTGTAGTCCACAGGCACATAGAAGATGAGGATATCGACAAAGCGATTGCAGCGTTTCGGGAAGTAGCCCGAGGTTCGTAGGCTAGCTGCCTTACTCGACCAAAGCCAGCCAATAAGGCCAGCCGATAAAGCCAGCCGAGGGCGGGGAAAGGACCCACCCAGGCTGGTTTTGCTTACGTCTTACTTTGAAATGCCCTGACAATGGCGGCTACATCGGCCTCATTAATTACTTTCTGTACATTGTCATCGGCGGTGCCCATGGCGACTTGTGCTCCGGGGGTAGCTAGGCGCGATGGCACTGTCTCCATACTGCCGGTATGGATCTCGGTAATATCTAGCTCTAAAAGGGGCTCAAGGTTGTGGGGCCTTACTTTTCCGCCCGGCATGATGGAGAGCTGGTCTTTGGCTATTTCGATTAGCTCCTTGAGTAAGGGAATCCCTTCTACCGCTGTAGGCTGTTGCCCCGATGTGAGGAGCCGATCGACACCGAGGTTGATTAGCTCCTGTAAGAATTCTTTAGGATTCCTGGCTCTATCGAAACAGCGATGACAAGCGACTTTCAGATCATATTCCTTGGCTACTGCTACCAATCGCCGCATCTTAGGTACATCGATATACCTCGACTCATCAAGCACCCCAAATACTACACCCTCTGCGCCGAGTTCACCGGCTACGGCAATATCCCGTTCCATGAGCCTTATCTCATCCATGGAGTAGATAGCATCTCCTGCCCGGGGTCTCACCATGACTGCTACATCAATAGGGATTGTCTGGATTACTTGAGCAATTAGCCCTTGGCTGGGAGTTGTCCCCCCGGCAGCCATATCAGCGCAAAGTTCTACTCGCTTAGCTCCGGCTCTTTGAGATCTTTTGACATCCTCCATGGTGTAGCAGCATACTTCTACTATGCGTTTCAATAGAGTACCTCCTCGCATATTGTGATCGACACTTTGGTTTTCCCAACTGTCTACCACCTAGTTCAGGTCGTTATCATCTTCAAGCTATGCAATGACTTCCCCTGCTGTGGTCTTAGGTAGTAAGCTGCTTTTGCATTGTGCCGCTAGCTCCATTTAGAATACGCCGCAGGAATGCAGTGACGCAGCCTCATTCAACACAGGATGCGATATTCCTGTGGGAGTGTTGACCAAGAGCGAGCGAGGCAATGGGTTTGAGTAAGAGGACAAGAGCTACGAATGATGAATTGATAGATTAACAGACTATTAAATTGGAGGAAATTCCCTAGAGGTCAAACACCAAGTCAGGAGGAGATGGTCTTGGCAGTGGAATCTCGTTTTCGTCAGGTACATCTGGATTTTCACACTAGCCCTCATATCCCCCAAGTAGGTCATGATTTTGACGCAAGAGAGTTTGCTTCTACCCTACATAAGGCCCGAGTTGATTCTATCACTTGCTTTGCCCGCTGCCACCATGGCTGGATGTACTATAATTCGAAGCAGTTTCCAGATCTGATCCATCCTACACTAGTGAACAAGAACCTACTTCTAGAGCAGATTGAAGCCTGTCATGGATACGGAATCAGGGTGCCCATATATACAACAATTCAGTGGGACTATCATACTGCCATGGAGCATCCTGAGTGGCGGGTGATAGGGCCAAAGGGAGAGTTGGTGGGCACAAAACCTTATGAAGCCGGATTCTACCAAGAGATTTGCATCAACACCCCTTATCGAGAGTTTATCAAGGCCCATGTAAAAGAGCTCATGGCACTGCTACCTGTGGACGGGTTCTTCTTTGATATAGTCCGGCCTCAGGACTGTTCTTGCCGATATTGTCTGGAGGGTATGCTGGAGGCAGGTCTAGATCCCACGGATCAAAAGCAACGCCTAGCTTACAATAAAACCGTGCTAGACAGCTTCAAACTGGAGCTTTCCGCCTTTGTCCGCGAGTCCCATCCCGATGCAAGTATCTTCTATAACTCCGGCCATATCGGTCCCTTTGTGCGGGAATCTAAGGATGCTTACTCTCACTTCGAACTAGAGTCGCTACCTAGCGGCGGTTGGGGTTATATGCATTTTCCTTTGACAGTTCGCTATGCTCGCAACTTGGGCATTGACTGTGTATCCCATACCGGTAAGTTTCACACAAGCTGGGGGGATTTTCATTCCTTTAAGAACAAGGCTGCTTTGGAATTTGAATGCTTTCGAATGCTGGCCCTAAACTGTAAGTGTGAGATAGGCGATCAACTCCACCCCAGCGGCAAGATAGATCCATATGTCTATGATCTTATCGGCTCGGTCTACCACCAGGTGGAGAAAAAAGAGGCCTGGTGCACAAATGCTCGGGCTAAGGCTGAGATCGGCGTTTTTACCACAGAGGAGTTCACCGGTGAACAGGTCCCGAAGGCTGTGGCTGGGGCAGTGCAGATGCTGCAGGAGGCGGCCCATCAATTTGATATCCTAGATACTCGCAGCAATTTTCAGCAATATAAATTGCTTGTTTTGCCCGATGATATCCAGTTAACTGAGAAGCTGGGGGCTGAGCTAGATGAATATGTCAGAGGGGGCGGCAAGCTCATTGTCACTGGCCGTTCGGGTCTGAATGAAGCTGGTACCCGGTTCATGCTGGGTAGTTTAGGTGTCACCCTTAAGGCCAATCCGACCCGCGCCCTAGACGGCCTGCCGGCCGGGGGCAGAGAAGCAGGCGGAAGGCTGCAGTATGTTGATTACATTCTACCGGGGCAGGCCATTGGCAAGGGCTTGCCACCTACCGAGCATGCCATGTACATCAAGGCGGTGGAAGTAGAGGCCAAGCCCGATGGGAAGGTCTTGGCAGAGGTAGTTGCCTCATACTTTGATAGAACTTGGCAGCATTTTTGCTCCCATAGACAGACTCCTGCTTCGGGGAGGGTGATACAGCCGGGGATAGTGCAAAGAGGCGGCGTGATCTATTTCGCCCATCCCATCTTTACACTCTACAACAGGAATGCTCCCCGGTGGTGCAAGCAATTGGTGCTCAATGCCATTGGACTTCTCTTGGGAGAACAGCTGCTTACGCATAACGGTCCTACCTCTCTTTTAGCCACCGTAAACGAGCAACCAGAGGAGCGCCGCTGGGTAGTGCACCTTCTGCACTATATACCGGAGCGTCGCAGCCAAGAGATCGATATCATTGAGGATGTGATTCCCCTATACGATGTTAGAGTATCGCTCAAAGTTGATACATCGGTCAAGGCTGTTACCTGTGTCCCCGAGATGCGGGCTCTGCCTTTCTTCAGGGAAAATGGCAGGCTGTGCTTCGTTTTACCAAAACTAGAGGGTCACCAAATGATCGAAATCGCTTTCTAAGCGGTAATACAGCTAGGATTGCATGTACAGTGTCCCTAATTGATCCTGGGGTGCCGAGGATACCAATAGAGGAGAACCAAAAACAAAAAAAGGAGAGTCGCCTGATGGAAGAACTAAAGCTGGCTATTATCGGCGCGGGGAGTACGTATACCCCGGAGCTCATCGAGGGTCTCATCGAAAGAAGAGAAGAATTGCCGTTTCGAGATGTTTGCTTAATGGATATCGATGCGCGCAAGCTTGGTATCGTTGGTGGTCTTGCCCAAAGGATGCTCGAGGCGCAAGATATGCCGGTGCGGGTGCGGCTAACGGAAGACTTGGAAGAGGCCATTGAGGGTGCCGATTATGTCTTAGCCCAAGTTAGAGTAGGCCTATTGGATGCCAGAATCAGGGATGAGAAGATCCCTCTAAAATACGACCTCTTGGGCCAAGAGACTACCGGAGCCGGAGGGTTTATGAATGCTCTGCGGACTATCCCCGTTATCATGAATGTGGCGAGAACCATGGAAAGGCTAGCTCCCCATGCTTGGCTGATCAACTTTAGTAACCCTGCGGGTATCATCGCTGAGGCAGTGCTAAACAACACAGACGTCAAGATGATGGGGTTATGTAACGTGCCCATTAACATGCTGAAGGATGTAGGAGCGAATCTACCTGCAGGGACTAAGGACTTTGACTATGATTTCTTCGGTCTAAATCACCTATGCTGGATTACGAAGATCATGGTCGATGGTAAAGATATCCTGCCAGATATGCTCGATGGCGAACTGAGTCTTTCCCGTATGAAAAACCTTTCCAGCCCCTTGTATGATCCGTCGCTACTAAGGGCTACCGGAGGTATCCCCGCTGGCTATCTAAACTACTATTATTACCGCGATGACGAGGTAAGAAAGTGCAAAGAAAAGGCACGTACCAGGGGAGAAGAGGTCAAAATCATCGAGGAAAGACTCTTAAAGATGTATAGTGACCCGGATCTAGCAGAAAAACCGGCTTTGCTTGCAGAACGGGGTGGAGCGCTATACTCTACCGCGGCTATTTCCCTCATCGATGCCGTTGAGAATGACAAGAGAGAGTACCATGTGGTCAATGTGAAAAACCAGGGTGCCCTGGAGTTCATGGGATATGATGATGTGATTGAAGCAAAATGCTTGGTCGGCAAAGAGGGGGCCAAGCCTGTGGCAGTCAAGGGCTACGATAATGAGTTTATCATGGGCCTTATGAAAACTGTAAAAGCCTATGAGAAACTGACTGTCCAGGCAGGCTTGACTGGAGACTATCATGTGGCCTTGGCGGCCCTTTTGGTCCATCCTTTGATAGGAGATTACAGCAGAGCCAAAGCAGTGCTCGATGATATGTTAGCAGCAAATAAGGAGTTTCTACCACAATTCTATCCGGAGGGAGTCTGATGAAAGAGTTTGCTTTAGGAGTGGATGGTGGGGGTACCAATACTCAATGTGCACTTTTTGACCTAGAGGGAAATCTGATTGACGTATTGGATTGGGGTCCCACTAACCATGAGGTGTTGGCAGGGGGATTTGAAGAACTAGAGGAGTCCCTTAAGGCGATGTTGGGTATTTTCTACGCCAAACATAGCATTGATGCTAAGAACCTCGTATCCTGTGCCTTTGGTATGGCCGGGGTAGATACCAAGAAGCAGGCGAAGATAATCGGAGACATGATCAAGAGGCTGGGCATTAACAGGTTCATCCTCTCCAATGATGCCTATCTAGGTGTAAAGGCTGGGTGTCCTTCAGGAGTTGGTATCTGTGTCATCAATGGGACTGGGGCTACAATAGCTGGTATCGACGTCGATGGCAGCATGATACAGATCGGAGGGCAGGGGGGGTTCACCGGCGATGTAGGAGGTGGAGGGGCTCTGGCGGTGGCAGCCATAAGCAAGGTTTATGACCATCTCTTTAGAGATGGGCGGCATACCATACTAAAGGATATGCTTTTTCACCGCTTGAAGATTTCTTCCAGACATGATTTCATGGATGCAGTCACCGGCGGTCTCCAGGACGGAAGCCTGGAGCGGGTCGATGTAACTAAGATGCTTTTTGAGGCAGCTAGCCAAAAAGATGAGGTGGCCTTGGAAATACTGCGGTACGTCGGTACAGAGCTGGGGAGATCAGTTAATGGGGCCATCAATGAACTGGGATTCGCTGATATAGAGGTTATCGATGTGGTGTTAGCCGGTTCAGTCAATGTCAAAGGCAGCGATCCGGCACTGGTAGATGCCATTAAGGCGGAGGTCTTGAGCAAAAACCCGGACCGTCGGATTGAGTTCATCATCCTAGAGCACCCCCCGGTAGCCGGTGCCGTCATATGGGCACTGGAGGGGGTATACAAAGGGAAGGGTCTATTTGACAAAGTCGTCGGGCAGTTTTCTTAGCCTTTCAAAGAACCGGCGAGAAGACCTTGAACGAAGTAATTTCCAAGCAGGATGTATACCAAAAGGGTGGGCAGAGCCGTAAGTAATGCTCCTGCCATCTGCACATGCCACTGGGCCACCAAACCGCCTGCTAGGCCCTGCAAGGATACGGTGGCCGGTTGGCTGGCAGGATTATTGGTGACTGTGACGGCAAACAAGAATTCATTCCAGATACTGGTAAACTGCCAGATCATAACGACGACGAAGCCGGGGGCGGAGATGGGCAGCATGATGTGGCGATATATCCCTAACAAAGAGCAACCATCAATCTTGCCTGCCTCCACTAGTTCCGTAGGGATGCTGGTATAGTAATTGCGAAACAGCAAGGTAGTCATTGGGATACCGTAAACCACGTGGACCACTACCAATCCTCCGATGGAGCCGTATAGATGAATGCTCTGCAAGAACCGAACCATGGGAATGAGTATGCTCTGATAAGGAATAAACATGCCGAATAGCAGCAAGGCGAAGAGAGTGTCTGCTCCCCTAAACTTCCACTTGGATAGGACGTAGCCGTTCATAGAACCTAAAAATGCCGATAGTATCGTGGCTGGCACGGCTAACCGTGTACTGTTTATGAGGCCCTGTCCTAGTTTGGCCAGGGCTTCTTTATATGAGGCCCAATTGAGGGTAGCGGGTAGTTGCCAAACAGAAGTCTGGGAGACCTCCTGCATGGTTTTGAAAGAAGTCGAAAAAACCACGTAGACTGGCATCAAGTAAAACAGAGCCAAGCCACATAGGCAGATATAGAGTAGCACACGCCAGGGGCGGACTCTCATCGTTCTACCTCCGTTCGCATAGAGTAGATGAGATAGGGCACAATCACTACTGCCACCATGAGTAGCATGATGGTGCCAATGGCAGCACCTCGGTTAAATAAGTCCTGTCGGAATGTGGCCATGAACATATAGACACCGGGCACATCAGTGGCCATGGCCGGCCCACCACCGGTCATCACGAATATAAGATCAAAGATCTTAAGGGATATGTGACCTAGCACCACAACTGCACTGACGGTGATGGGGTGCAGTAATGGGATAATAACCTTTTGGTACAACTGCCATTCAGTAGCTCCGTCGACCCGGGCAGCTTCCCTGAGCTCCAGCGGGATCCCTCGTATACCGGCCAAGTACATGGCCATGGTAAATCCAGACATTTGCCAGGTAGCGGCGATAACTACAGAATACAAAGCTACTCTTGGGTCGGTGATCCAACCGGACTGCAAGAATTCCAGCCCCATCTTTTTAAGAAGCACATTGAGTCCCGCCTGGGGGTTAAAGATCCAAGCCCAGATAGTCCCCGTGATCACGAAAGAAAGTGCCATGGGAAAGAGGAAAACATTCCGAAAGAAGCCCTCGAATTTTACCTTTTGGTCAAGCAAAAAGGCCAAGAAGAAACCTAACAGGATAGATGAGGGTATGAAAAGAGCGGTGAAGATGATGTTGTTCTTCACTCCCACTCGGAAGCGGTGTAAAGAAAAGAGCGTTGCGTAATTCCTTAGCCCAACGAAGGTGTAATCGGGTACCATTCCTCGCCATTTGCTCATCGAGACATAAACTGTCCATCCAATGAATCCGTAGACAAATACGCCAATTAGAATGATTGAGGGTAGTAGCAGCAGAAACGATGTCAATCTCTCTTTTTGGCGACTGGTCATTGCTTGGCCTCCCCCGACAGGGGAAGCAGGATAACTGCTTCCCCTACCATTTCCGTGGCTTACGTTGGCATTGTTTAGCGTAAGCCGAGGTCTTGAGCTTGCATCTCTAGGCGCTCGGCAGATTTTTCTGCATCTCGCTCCACGATATAGAGGCCCATTTCATCGTTTAATGCGCTGGCGAAGGCGTCAATCACCGCGGAGCCGTGGGCGACACTGGGAATGAGAACGTCTTTACCGAAATCCTCCATGGTACTGAGGGCAATGACATCATATGGATCTGTGGGCACGTCAATCCGAGCGGGAATGGAGCCCTTCTTGGGATTGAAGCCGTTTTGGCCTTCCACTGATCCTAGGGTTCTCAGCCAGTTGATGGCGTTATCCCGATTGGGTGCACCCTTTGGCAAGCCGAAGGTATCGGTAACTACGATGAAGATGCCTTCGGTGCCAGGAGAAGGTACCGAACCGAAGTCCACATTGGGCTCGGCGTCATTGGCGGTGAAGTAGCCCTTAGCCCAGTCTCCCATAATAGTCATGGCTGCCTGGCCTTGTAGTACATAACCACACGCCTGATCCCAAGTGACAGTGGGATGGTCCGCATTGATATAATCGAACACGCGTCCCAAGATCTTTAGGCATTCTACAACCCGGGGCTCGGTCCAAGGATGCTTTCCTTGGAAGAGCTCATTGTAGAATTCGGGACCGGCCACTGCCGCGATGACTGACTCAAATAGGTGACTGACTTCCCAGAGGTTGCGGGAGCCTATGGCTAAGGCCGGGATCCCATTTTCCTTGAAGACCTCAGCGACTGCAAAGAATTCGTCTAGGTTAGTAGGCACCTCGATATCGTACTTTTCAAAGAGCTTTACGTTATAATAAAGAGCGTTGGAACGGTGTATGTTGGCAGGCACTGCATAGACTTCCCCTTCATAGCTGATCATATCGATCAGATCTTGGGGGAATGCATCGAACCAACCTTCTTCTTTCCATAGGTCGGTGATGGGCTCCATGTAGCCAGTCTTGACCCACGTGTCAATTAATTCGGAGCCACCGTGCACTTGGAAGGAATCCGGCGGATCGTTGCCCAGCATTCTTGTCTTCAAGACTGCCTTGGCATTGGTACCGGCACCACCGGCTACTGTGGCATTTACTATCTCGACATCAGGGTGTTGGGCCTGATAAACATCGTACAGGGCAAACAAACCATCTTCTTCGCCACCCGCGGTCCACCAACTGAAGATAATGAGCTGATTCTGAGCAAAACTCACCGTACTTGCTACCAAGATTAACATCAAGGCACACAGTAATACTCTTCTGCTCACTTCACGACCTCCTGTCAATTTGATGATAGTAAATCAGCCTGCCATTCTAAATTCTCTGCAACCGGCGGAAATACCTGCCTTCCCAGAACATATTTGATAGATGTGGTTATTCCATGCTGTACAGGTGCAGCTGCATCGTCATCATCAACACCCGATCTGCTTGACTTCTTGGGAGTTTGTAGGAGATGATTATGAAAAGAATACACATAGGAGGACGGCCATGAACGACACATTAAGATTGCTGCACGAAAGGGCTAGCTGCCGGGCTTTCGCAGATCGTGATATCCCTCAAAACATATTGGAGTCTGTACTGGAAGCAGGAGTAAGGGCTCCTACCGGGGGCAATCTGCAGCCTTACTCTATTATCGTGGTGCGGGATCAGGCTGCCAAGGATAGGCTTACAGAATTATGCGGCAATCAAAGGTTCATTTCCCGCGCCCCCGTCAACTTGCTTTTTTGCATTGACTGGTACCGATCCCGTCGATGGGCAGCCATGGAGGATGCGCCTTTTGCAGCGGATCATTCTTTTAGGCATTTTTGGATATCTTTTCAGGATACAATCATCTGTGCTCAGAACATTTGCACCGCCGCCGATAGTGTCGGGTTAGGCTCAGTCTACGTAGGTACGGTTCTCGAATGTTTTTCGGAGCTTAGGTCTATGTTCGATTTACCTCTGGGCGTCTTTCCAGTCGTGTTGCTGTCTGTGGGTTACCCCCTAAGCAAGCCTAAACGCCGGGCGAAGTTTCCTCAAGATACGGTGGTGCACTATGAGTCATATGATGACCCTGGTGATGACGAGCTTCGCAAGGCTCTTGAAGCAAAATACCAGGGCAAGACCTTCGAAGTTACTGAGGAGCGAGTACAGACTTTAAGACGCGTTTGTCGGGCAATCGGCGGTGATGAGTTGGTGGGAGCTTGCATGGCTCGGATTGAGCGGGATGGTGCCGTTAACATGGCCCAGTATCGATTTGGGCTACACTATGCCGCCGATAGAGTATGCAGAGGCAATCCTGAGTTTATCGCCAAGTTGCGGGAAGGTGGACTAGAGATAGTGGAGGATTGATGGGAAGGGATCCCACAACCTGTATGGAAATCCTTGAATGTCAATCAGTATCCAGACAATTCAGGCAGAACGGAGTGATGATATGGGGAAGGCGATTAAGGTTGGTGTGATTGGGGCGGGGCGCATCGGGAAGATCCATATTGAAAATCTCTGCTATAGAGTACCTAATGTGCAAGTGGCTGCCATCGCTGATGTGGCGGTAGACGAAACCTGCAAATGGGCTAAGCAGTTCGGCATTGCTAACGTTGTGGCAGATCCCATGGCAGTTATTTCTGATAGGAGCATTGATGCTGTCTTGATCTGTTCGCCAACTGATACCCATGCGGATCTCATAATAGCGGCGGCTAGGGCAGGGAAGGACATATTCTGCGAAAAGCCCATCGCTAATGACCTCGGGAAAACTACGGCAGCATTGGCGGCGGTTAAGGAAACCGGTGTCAAGCTTCAGGTAGGCTTTAATCGGAGATTTGATCCGAACTTCAAGAGGATCAAAGAGCTGATTCAAGGGGGAGAGCTAGGTGATCTGCATATAGTCAAAATCACATCCAGAGATCCTGCTCCGCCTCCCATCGAATATGTGGAGGTAAGCGGCGGCATTTTTATGGATATGACTATCCATGACTTCGATATGGCTCGGTACTTGACCGGTAGCGAAGTCACAGAAGTATATGCTTCCGGCTCAGTGCTTATTGACCCCGAAATAGGGAAAGCAGGGGACTGGGACTCAGCCGTTGTCGTACTAAAATTTGCCAACAAGGCCACCTGTGTCATCGATAATAGTCGCCAGGCAGCCTATGGCTATGACCAAAGGGTAGAGGCCTTTGGCTCTAGGGGCAGCGCAATCGCATATAATAATAAACCCACCAATGTTGAGGTCAGTACGGAAAAGGCTGTCTGCACCGACAAGCCCCTATATTTTTTCTTAGAGCGGTACATGGACTCTTTTGCCCAGGAACTTAAGGATTTTGTTGAGGCCCTGGAATCTGGCTCACCCATGCCGGTAACAGGGGAAGACGGTCTTCAATCTTTGTATGTCGCTATTGCAGCAACGAAATCTGCTAAGGAAAACCGACCGGTTAAAATAACTGAGGTTATGTAGTTTGCAGGCAATCTATGAACTAAAGGAGGCTACCAGATGTATGTGGATAGCCTCCGTGTCATTTGAGTCAGGGCTATGTTCATCGGCTGGCTTGGGGGTTTGCTCCAAAACTCATCTTCTTGGTGGCCTTGGGCCATAGAACTGGTAGTAGTCCACTTTGATATTTCCGTTGTACAGTTTGCGTTTCTTCGATGCTTTCCTGCCAAACAGCTCTTCAAATCTGGGGTGGGAAGTTAGAACATAGAAAGACCAAGTGTCTAGCTTGCTGAAGACTCGACCCATCTCTTGATAAAGCGCTTCTACTGCTTTTCTTTCACCCATCCTCTCCCCATAGGGTGGATTGCAGATGATTTTGCCGTACTTCTTGCTAGAGCTTAGGTTGGCTAAAGGACTTGCCTGGAAGTGAATCAGCTCACTGAGCCCAGCTGCTTCCACATTTTGCCGAGCCACCCTTAGCACTTTTGGGTCAATATCAGTGCCGATAATAAAAAGCTCCCGCTGGAAGTTGGCTTCCTCCCGGGCTGTTTGCCTTGTCTTTTGCCAAAGGGTTTGTGGGATATTAGGCCAGTCTTCACTGACGAAGGTGCGATTCAGTCCCGGTGCCAGATTAAGACCCATGAGAGCTGCCTCAATGGGTATGGTACCGGATCCGCAGCAGGGATCAATGAGGGCAATATCGTGATGCCAACGGGCCAGCATGACCATGGCAGCAGCCAAGGTCTCTTTAAGCGGTGCGTCTCCGATTAAGGTGCGGTATCCTCTCTTATGTAGGCCTGGCCCGGTAGTATCGATGGTGAGCGTAGCGATGTCCTTTAAGATAGCCACTTCGATTTTGTACAGGGGGCCATCTTCGGAGAACCAATCCCTTCGATAACGCCCCTTAAGGCTCTCGACGATAGCTTTCTTGACTATGGCTTGACAATCGGGGACACTAAAAAGAGTAGACTTTACTGACTTACCTTCTACGGGGAATCTGGCATTTTCCGGAAGCCAATCAGACCAAGGCAGCACCTTTGTTTGCTCAAATAACTCATCAAAGGTGACCGCCGGGAATTCACCGATCTTTAACCGGACCCGATCAGCTGTCCTCAGCCAGAGATTAGTACGGCAGATGGCCTCCAGATCGGCCCGGAAGGTAACTTTGCCATCCTCTACCGTCTGATCTGGATAACCTAATTCTTTTAACTCGTCGGCTGCTAGGGCTTCTAGGCCAAAGGTAGTTGCGGCAATAAGCTCAACGTTTTCCATGATATCTCCCTCACATCTCTAGATACACCAGCATGTCTGTTATCAGTTTACCACAGAGGGGCCCTTTTCCTGCGGGAAGGCGACGGAAAGACCCAGTAAGAGGTCAATCCCAGTATTGACAGCGGAGCGTGAGGTTCATATACTAATGATTAGATAGTTATCTAAATATCGAGGGGAGATAAAACTGGCAAGTGGGCAACCATAGGTTGGCCTGGATAGCCTGTGTTTAGCTGGGAGGTAGAGGTTTGGAAGACAAAGTGGTAATCAAACTCGATGGAGTGACCAAGGCGTTTGGCTCGATGACTGTCATCAAGGATTTGTCTTTTACCATTAGAGCAGGGGAGATAGTAGGCCTGCTTGGTCCAAACGGCTCAGGGAAGACTACTACGGTGCGGCTAATCAATGGAGTTATTGCTCCTAATACTGGGTCCATCGAAGTGTTTGGCCGAAGCTCTTTGGCAGAGTCAGATAGCATTCGGGCCCGAACTGGAGTGCTTACGGAGACCGCCGGTCTTTACGGTGAGATGACGGCAAGAGAGAACTTAGCTTTCTTCGCCAAGCTGTACGGTCTAAGAGATCCTCAGCATAGAGTCGAAGAGTTGCTGGAAACCTTTGGCTTANGTGAACACAAATACCGCAAGGTGGGTGCCTTCAGCACCGGTATGAGGAAGAGATTAGGCATCGCTAAGGCCTTGGTCCACCGGCCTGACGTGCTCTTTCTAGATGAACCCACAACAGGTCTCGATCCTGAAGCTTCCAGGGACCTTTTGAGCTACATCGAGGACTTGAACAAAAACGAGGGAGTGACGATTCTTCTTGCCACGCATCTTCTCAAACAGGTGCAAGATCTTTGCCATAGATTCCTATTTCTCCATGAAGGTCGGTTGATCGAGGCGGGGACCTTGCGGGAGCTGGAGGATAAGTATTTACGGAGTTTCCAGGTGAAGGTAGAGACGGATCTAGTGCCCAAAGGTTCTTCGTACCTTGGTTTTTCACTATATGATAAGATGCCAGGGTTTCTTATTTTCAATCTGCAAAGCAAGGAGCAGATTCCCATCTTATTAAGTAAGCTCTTACAAGCAGGTCCCGTTTATTCCGCTGAGATCCTGGGTCGGGATCTGGAGACACTCTATTTTAATATAAGGGGTGAGGTGCAGTGAATAAGGATGCCATGTGGGCCATAGCTATCAAGGATATGAGGGCCATTGGAAATAGTGTACAAGTTTGGCTGCCTATGCTGATCGTCCCTGTTATCATGTGTGTCCTACTTCCCGGCGGACTCATCTTGGGGGTACGGCATTTTGGTGTAGAAGGGATGGACAATGTGGGAAGTTTGGGTTCTTTGGATAAAATGCTAGCTGCTCTGCCACCTAGCAGCTTGAAAGCCGCGCTAGATGCACTAGCTTCCCCAGAGCAGAAGCTATTGTACTTTGCCCTAAACTACATGTTCGTCCCCTTCTTCCTTTTGATTCCCCTGATGCTATCTAGTGTGATCACCGCCAATAGCTTTGCTGTGGAAAAGGAGCGAAAGACTTTGGAGAGTCTCCTGTTTTCCCCGATTGATATTCCTAGCTTATTCCTCGGAAAGGTGCTGTCTGCTTTTGTTCCTTCCATGCTGGTAACCTGGCTATGTACCTTTCTCTATGGTCTTGTTGTGGATATTTTGGCTTACCCGATATACAGGCGGCTGATCTTCCCCACAACCAACTGGATAGTTCTGATCTTTTGGGCCGTCCCTGCCGTCAGCCTGGTGGCCGTTTTCATTAACGTGATCATCTCGGCGAAAGTAAAGGGCTTTCAAGAGGCATATCAACTAGGAGGACTTCTTGTCTTGCCCGTCTTGGGGCTGATCATGGGGCAAGCTATGGGGGCTTTGATCATAGATGTGCGTCTACTCGGGTGGATAGGGGCCTTAGTTTGGGTCTTGGACTTTGGACTTCTAAGGTTCATCGTTAGACACTTTGATCGAAATAAGCTCTTTGAAAGCCAGGTGTCATAAAGGGCAGGTTGACTTCCCCTTCTGGGCAGGGTACGATTTCCATGGGACAACAAAAATCCTATAAACCTGTTTCCGTAGGAAATTTACGGTGGAAGAGAGGCTAGAGATTATGAGATTTGTGGGGATTGATGTTGGAACCACCCATTGTAAAGCAGGGCTATTTGACGCTAGTGGCAAGAGTATTGCCATGGCCAGTGGCCAAACACCGTACCAAGATGTCGGGGGAGGCCATGTTGAGATCGAGCCAGAGGAGCTCTGGCAAGTAGTGCTCGAGACTTTGAGAGAAATCTTGCCTGGAAATACCGGCCAATCCGTTACTGCCATAGGCATTACCAGCATGGCGGAGGCCGGTTTNTTGATGGACAAGCAGACTAAGCAGCCTAGAACTCGATTCATACCATGGTTCGACGATCGGCCTAGATTCAGCGCCCATAGCCTGATGGGGCCCTTTAGTCCTTTAGAACGTTTTCAAAGAAGTGGTTTACACCCCGGCTCCAAATGGAGCTTGCCCAAGATCTTGTGGCTACGTTCGTTGGAACCAGGCATCACCGAGGGGGCCGTCTGGATAGGTGCAGGTGACTACATAGCATATCGTCTGACGGGGAAGATCGCTACCGATTATACTCTCGCTACTCGCACCTATTGCTTTCGCCTCGATACGAGGAATTGGGATGAAAAGCTTCTAGGAAGCTTTGATCTAGACCCCTCCCTATTTCCTCCTGCATACCCCAGTGGCCAGCCCTTGGGATTTACGCTGGAGGGTGAAAACTGGGGTCTCAATCTATCTCCCCGAGCCACCGTCTGCGTATCCGGTCACGATCATCCCTGCGCGGCCTTGGCCGTGGGGGCAACTCGGCCTGGTGTAGTCTATGATTCCATGGGTACTGCAGAAACTCTTATGGGAACCCTCACCGATGCTCTGCTAAGTGAAAAGGACTATGACTCTGGCTTTAGCTACGGTTGCCATGTACTACCTGACCGCCTTTACTGGATGGGAGCATTATCTTCTTCCGGTGGGTCCATTGAATGGCTGCGGAGCATCATGGGCGAAGAACCCCTTAGCTATCAAAGAATCGATGAGCTCTTAAGTGAATCGGGACCGGAACCTTCTGGCATCATATACTTGCCCTATTTGGCCGGCAGTGGAGCCCCTTGGCCTGATGTCACTGTGCAGGGCGCTTTTGTGGGCTTACTGAGAAGACACAATCGAGGGCATCTCTTAAAGGCTGTTCTAGAGGGTACTGCCTATGAGATAGAAGCCATTCGCCAGACGGCAGAAGCTATAGTTGGCTCAGCCATTGATCAGATTATCGCTGTAGGTGGTGGGACCCGCAATAAACATTGGCTCCAGATAAAGGCCGATGTCTCGGGTTGCGAATATATAGTACCGCCGGTGGCTGAGGCTACGTTGTTGGGGGCTGCCTTGGTTGCTGCTTTAGGCTGTGGGGCACTGGAGGAAGAACAGATTGTGGATTTGGCAAAGGTACAAAATGAGTTAGGTACCAAAGTCAGTCCCTATCTCCAAAGGCATGTATCCTATGAATATTGGTACGAAAAAGCATTCCTGGCTCTGCAGGAGCCTTTACGAAGTTACTATAATGCCGTGGTCGATGAGAGGGGCTAGTATTTTGGGCTCGCAGTTGCATGTCAATAGAATGAAAACAGGGTTTTCTGAAAGCTATGTCAACGCTGGGGCAAGGACAAGCCATGGAGATGCTCCAGGGCTGTTCCGGGAGGTAATACAATGATTGGGGTAATCGCCGATGATCTTACCGGCGCCCATGATATCGGTAGTATGTTTGCTAAGTCCGGTGCTTTGGTCCATGTTTTTACCCATACAGCACTTGATGAGCCAGCCGATTACCGCTGGGATGAGCCTGATGTGCTTATTCTAGATACCAACTCCCGCTTTGATACTCCCTCTGTTGCTTACACTAAAGTGCTTACCGCAGCTAGGAGGCTGAGGGAGTTGGGCTGCACTAAGTACTATAAGAAGATCTGCTCAGCGTTTCGGGGAAATATCGGGCCGGAGCTCGATGCTATGCTNCGCGGGATAGATGAAGATTTTGCTGTGGTAGTACCAGGGTTTCCCAAAAACGGACGACAGACTATCCATGGCATCCACTACATCCACGGGATCCCTTTGGCAGAATCGGAGTTCCGCCTAGATCCTGTCCACCCCATGACTGAATCTAACCTAGTGGAAATCCTCCAGGGTCAAACTGAGGGCCGGGTGGCCCTCGTCGATCATTCTCTGATCGAAAAGGGTCCTATCGGTTTGAGGGCGGAGGTGGAAAGGCTGGAGGGCGAGTATCAGTACGCCATCCTTGATGTAGTAAATCAAGACTCTCTAGAGATAATCGCCGAGGGACTGCGCCACTTGCCCATCTTCAGTGGAAGCTCTGCTCTAGCGGAGGAGCTGCCCATTCCACCGAAGAAGAGCCCCACTCATTACGATTTAGCTGTTCCCAAAAAGACAGATGTCGGCATTCTATGCGTAGCTGGTAGTCTCACCCCCCAAACTAAAGCCCAAGTGGAACATATGAAGGAAAGAGGCGCCCCTGCCCTTGAGCTAAGCTCCCTAGATGTGCTCACAGATAGGCGGAAGCTGGAGATAGAAAGGCTTGTGGCCCAGGCCAGCCCCAGGCTGGGGCGGGGGGAGGATGTTTTGATACACACTGCATACAGTCCCGAAGTGGTCACCCGAACTGTGGAGCTTGGNCGAGCCCAAGGACTATCCACTGAAGCAGTCTCCAGATCAGTATCCGAGGCATTGGCAGAAGTGGTCAACCAGTGTGTATACCGGGCTGGAGTAAGCCGTTTGGTTTTGGCCGGTGGCGATACCGCAGCTTCTATTTGCGCCAGACTAAAGACCACAGGTATGCAGATCGGGCGGGAGATCGAACCGGGAATTCCTTCTTGCATTTCCCTTGGAGATCTGCATCTGTTTATGGTCTTAAAGCCCGGTAGTTTTGGAGGGTCCTCGTTCTTTACCAAGGCATGCAGGCACCTGAGAGGCAAGGGGTAGGTGAATTCAGCGTGTCCAGTTAGTGTCCGGTGTCCATTGAAATCCTCTATCTTATTAGGTGAAGAGTCGGGATGGATGTTTTTCCCATATAATGCAAAATAGTGCAGGACTCTGGGGGTTTGCAACGAAGATTCTACCGATTTGCAACACGCCTCCCCTAAAGCTGCGATCAAGCGGGCTTCACCCCCCGTGTTCAAGATTCGGCCTTGGAGGAGCCACCTGTAAGAAGGAGAGGATTTCCCGATGAAATCGATCAGAGCACGGATAATGTTGTTATTTGGGGTCTCTATGACATTGCTCTTGTCCTTGTTAGGGGTCTTGTTGTACTTGGATCTCACTAGAACTGTGATTCCCCTGACTGAAGATATGAGCGAACAGATTGTGGAAGCTCGCAGCCAGGAAGTGAGTAACTGGCTAAATGGGCATGTAGATCAAGTGCGGCTTGTCGCCACCCAGGACATCTTCAGAAAATGGGACATACCGGCCATGGAGCGATACTTGGATCAGCACCGGCAGTTTCTGAACCCGGTCCACGAGATGATTTTCTTCGCCGATACCACCGGGCAGTACTACACCACAGGTGGACATAGAGGCAGTATCGGCCATCGCGATTACTTCAAAGAGATCATGAAGGGCAACAGAGATTATGTAATCAGTAGTGCTATGATCTCCAACTCCACCTCAAACCCCATTATTACCATCGCCCATGCTGTCAAAGATGACTACGGACGCATCAAGGGCATAGCAGCCGCCACAGTAGAGTTAAATACCCTCAGCCAAATCGCCACGAACATCAAGCTCGCCCGCACAGGTTACGGATTCATCATTGATGATACGGGCTTGGTTATCGCCCATCCGGATCAAAGCGTGGCGATGAATTTCAACATGCTCAAAGGCGATGAGCAGGGCTACAAAGGACTAACCGATGTCGCCAAGGCCCTTACGCAAGGGCAGAAAGGCATCAAGCGTGTTGCTCAGCCCGATGGCTCGGAGAGTATCAACATTTATACACCGATTCCCGGAACTGACGGTTTTGGGTTAGGTGTGGCCGTTCCTACCCAAGAACTCCTAGAGACAGCGCATGATGTTGTGAGACATACAGTTCTTCTTCTTTTGGTGGTAGGAGTGCTTATGTTGAGCGTCGCTTATTTCCTTGCCCAGTCGATATCCCGGCCGGTGGTTCGCTTGGCGACGGATATAGAGACTGTCGCCGGTGGAGATCTTACAGTCCAGGTCGATGTGAAAAACAAGGATGAGTTGGGACGTATGGCAAATGCCTTTAACCGCATGGGTGAGGGCCTAAACTCTATGATTCGAGAGATCAAGGAAGTAGCAGAACAGACTTCGGCTTCAAGTCAGCAGTTATCTGCAGCTAGCGAAGAGAGTGCTGCTGCTTCAGAGGAAGTAGCAGCAACTACTGGGCAATTGGCCAATGCTGTGGAGCAGGTCGCCAACAGTGCCGAAGACATGGCCAAAGAAGCGGAATCCATTAAGGATCTATCAGATAAGGGAAGAGAGCAGATGCTCCTAACCAGCCAGAGCATGGAGGGTATACAGCAATCTGCCGATCAATCTAGGCAAGTCATATATGGTCTAGCCGAGGCTATCAATCAGATCAATTCCATAGTCAATCTCATCTCCGACGTTGCTGAGCAAACAAACCTGTTGGCTCTTAACGCTGCCATTGAGGCAGCGCGGGCGGGGGAATATGGCAGAGGGTTTGCAGTGGTAGCCGATGAAGTTCGAAAGCTAGCGGAAATGACCCAGGGTTCTATTGTCAACATTCGAGGAATCGTCGATGCCATAAGTGATGAGACTCGTCAGGCCCTCGCTGTTTTCGATGCCAGCAATGTGGAGATCGATAAGGGTGTAGAGGGGCTATCCCAAACTCAGGCGGCTTTCGATGATATCATCGAACGGATCGATGCAGTTGTACCCCTCATCAATCAAGTGGCTAGGGCGAGTCAAGAGGTTAGGGAAGGGAGTATGGGCATAGCTGCATCCAGCCAGGAGCAGTCTGCTTCGATGGAGGAAATCGCTAGTACAGCCCAGTCTCTGGCAAGCCTAAGTGAGACATTGCAATCTCTGATTGCTGTCTTCAAGGTATAACGGGGTTAGTGATTCACCAAGAGAGGACGTGCCTTAGTCTCTTAGGCCTTTTCTAGGCACAGGGATAAATTTGGATTTGGAATAGAGGGAGGGTGGCGATTTTCGTCACCCTCCTTCAAGTTTGGGATTAGGCGCCGATGCGGATTTATACGAAACAAGGCCATAAATGCGGTTTGTGACACTTTGTATACATTTCGGCAACAAAAAGGCAGGAAAGTTGACAGCCTATGGAGAACAGTACATATGCAACAAATTACTTGTAGTACAAATGCGTTATCTGTCGTTTTCTTACGGAGGTGATGCTTGCTTAACAGTAAGCGTTAAAGAGGGCGTACCTTGACAATGTCCTCCTGGCCAATGAGTTGAGAAACCACATAGGCCATAGACGTTAACCACTCCATTGGTGTCACGGTA
>JGI24707J26582_10000428_pt1 | contig 31998 bp, 29 predicted proteins | sample BioPla1DNA1_FD_26582 | JGI IMG/M metagenome (IMG submission 26582)
TTTATTCTTTTACAGCTCCAGCTACCATACCACCAATAATATATTTAGAACCAATTGCAAATACTATCATAATAGGTATAATCGAAAGAGCAATAACTCCATATACAGCCCCTAAGTCATTTCTATAAAAGCCCCGTACGTTTTGCATTATGATTGGAACTGTAAACATTTCACTCTTTGTAAATACTACTGATGCCTGGATCAAGTTATTCCATACAGATATAAAGTTTAAGATACACATCGCTGCTATTGAAGGTATGGACATTGGTAATACTATTCTATTAAATATATGAAACTCTCCACAGCCATCTATCTTTGCTGATTCTATTATTGCATCTGGTATGGAGGAATCCATATACATCTTAACAAAGAATACTAAGTTTGCCATTGCTGAGTTAGGTAAAATTAATGCTAAGTAATTATTAATTAAACCTAATGAATTACATACTTGATAATAACCTATTAGTCCTAATTGAGCTGGAAACATCATTGAACCAATTACTATCCAAAACAGTACTTTATTCCCCGGAAATTTATATTTTGAAAATCCATATGCCGTCAATGCTCCTATATAGCCTCCAAGAAAGGTAGTAGAAACTGCTACTATAAGACTATTCTTAAAGCCTCTTATAACATTTTGTCCTTGTTGGGCTCTTACAATATTAGAAATAAAGGATTTACCTGGTAATAAGTTAAGCTTTGTACCTATATCTAAACTTGTATGAGAAGCATTAATTATCATTATATAAAATGGAAAGAAAGTTATTACAGCAATTATGAGTAATCCAATATATAACAAAACTCTTCCGGGTCTTACTTTTTTCTTTATTTTTATTTGCTCAGGTATAACAATGTTTTCTGATAAACCTATATTATTTTTCGACACAGTAATCACCTTTTTCCTAATCTTGTTGTGTATTTCTCATTAACATACTATATGCGATGGCAACAAAGAACATAACCATCACAAAGAGGCCCATTGCTATTGTAGCTGCATATCCCATATTATAATTTCTAAATCCTAAATTATATAAGTACATAACCATCGTTAAAGTTGTTGATTGTGGTGCTCCTGATGCTGAAATAACTGCAGGAACGTCATATAATGTTAATCCTCCAATAATTGACGTTACAATATTATATGTGATTGAAGGCCTCAAACAAGGTAAGGTAATATACCAAAATTCTTGCCATTTGTTTGTTCCGTCTACTAATCCTGCTTCGTAATATTCTAATGGTATTGCCTTTATACCTGCCATGAATATTACCATCGTAAATCCAAACCACATCCAACAAAGAGTTACGGAAATTGTAAGACGTGCAATTGGTATTTTCTCAAGCCATTGGATTTGTTCTTGAATTACTCCTAAACTCATTAAAATTTGATTTAATATTCCTGTTTTCCAGTCCATAATAAAAAATACTAGATTCGCTATTGAAGACATTGTTACTAGTACTGGCAAAAAATATACCCATCTAAAAAAGCCTTTTCCTTTTATATCAAAATTAGATAATATTACTGCTAAACCTATTGCAAGTAATAATTGTGGTATAAAGCTTACTCCCCATATTAACCATGTGTTAAATATACTCTTATAGAAAAATTTATCTCTAAATAAAGCTACATAGTTATCTAATCCAACAAATTGTGGTGCAAGAATACTTCCGTCCCATTTGTGAAAACTTAAAAAGATAGAATATGCGATAGGATAAACTATAAAAATACCTAAAAGTATAAAGAAGGGTAAAATAAAAAAAAGTCCGTAATACTTTCTTCTACTAATCGTGGAACTTTTCTTTCTTCTTTTTTGTATCTTTTGATCCTGATTCAGTTCAACTGCAGAATTATTATTAGAGTACATCAATTATCCCCCTTAGAATCTATGCCTTATTAGCATAGGCTAATAAGGCATAGATATTCTTAAAGAACTAATATTGTTTAAAATTATGCTTTAATTTTATTCAAATATAATGTTTTCCCCTTGTAATTCAGATTGTAATCTTTCTTTAAATTGTGCCCACATTTCATCTTCAGAGATTTCTCCTGCAAGATAAGCGTTCATAGCATCAATTAATGCCATTTTGATAGTATCATCATATTGAGTAATGATTGTACCATCAATCTTATCATATACTTCNCCATATACTTGGTAAATGTTTTGATTTACAACTTTGTTGATAAAGCTATCATCTGCTTTATATTTTTCAATAATATCAACGTTACTTACAAAGTCTCCACCTTGTGCTAAGCTTTCTTGGAATTCTTCGTTACCAGTAATGAACTTAATGAATTCCCAAGCAAGTTCTGGATTCTTAGCGTTTTGAGAAATACCAAACCATGTTCCACCTTCATAATATGGAATTGGTGTAGTAATTGCCCATCTTCCACCAGTACCTGGTTCTGGATGATCATCATTTGTCATTACCATTACGTCTGCAGATTCACGACAGTCGATAATCCAGTTTACTCCCCATGTTGGTACTGCATAACACATGTGAACGTCGTCTTGAATTGAGTTTGCCCATGCTTCTTGCCATTGTGGTAATCCACCTTCAAGACCTTCTTTTCTTAATGCTGTTGCTAATTCAACGAATTCATACATTCTATCATCGATATAGAATTTTCCGTCTACAATCCAACCTTTTTCACGAGAACCAATGTAAATTTTCATTAATTCTTCGTATCCTACCCAAAGGATTGCTTTTCCATTACTTGCTTCTTTTAATTTACGANCTGTTTCAAGCATGTTTTCTGCTTTTAACATATCACCAATTACTGCAGGATCGTCTGTTCCTAAGTATTGACTAGCTATAGGTCTCTTATAAGCAATAGCACCTGCTGCTGCTTGGTGAGATAATGCTACTAATTCACCATTATTGTTTGTTCCAATACCTGCTACGAAAGGAACGATTTTCTTTGTTACTTCACTAACATCATCAAAATTCATTGGTGCATAACCACCAGGCATGTTAACGAAACGTTTAACGAAAGCATTTTCTGCTGCGTATACATCTGGTAAGTCCCCAGATCTTGATGCAGCTTGAACTTTTGTTTGATAGTTTCCATCTGTGTCAGCTGTGATTTCATCTTTTACTGTTACTCCAGGATGTGCTTTTTCAAAAGCTCTTGCTAATACAGGACCTTCGTCTGCATTAAAGTGCCAGNAAGTAAGTTCTCCTGAAAGTTCTTTTGGTGCATCTTTTGCACCTTCGTCGCCTGCTGGTTGTTCAACANCTGGTGTGTTTGNACTTGATGGTTGTTCTCCTCNATCATCCTTTCCACATCCAGTAAACATTACTAATACCATGCTTAGGCAAATAAGTAAAGCCAAGCTTCTTTTAAAAAGCTTCATATAAAATACCCCTCTCTTTTGGTAAAATTATATAAAAGGTAAAAATACCCTTTATAGCTAATTAATTAATTTGTTGTTGTCCTAAAATTATATAAAAATGAATGTATTGTTTAATTTGACTAAAGAATTTTAAAATTATTATTAATGAATGCGTGTTTATAATCTAATGTTACTACTTTTTCACAAAAAATTCAAGTGTTTCTGTTAAAAAAATATAAATTTTTTTAGATAATTCATATCATTATTCCTATATGAATAGTTACAATTGTATATTTTATTTAATTATTGATAATAAAACTAACATCTATTATCAATAATAATAACTAAAATGAACGCGTGATTATTTGTTTAAGGATATCATGATAATTTCTTTTAATCAACATTATATTTTAATTATAAATTATTTTATTTTTTCTTTTTCGTATAGTAACAATTATAATATATTTTATAAAAATAAAACACCTCCAAAAGATATTTTAAAGTCTCTTTAAAATATCTTTTAGAGGCTTAATCCTTTTAGTTATATTTTATTCTTATTCTGACGTTGCTTAAGTATTTCCAAAATTTAATGTCATTCAACATATACTTGTATATGAGCAATATTCTCTTCTGTTAATTCTGTTTCCACCATTTGTCTAAATAGTGCCCACATTTCATCTTCAGATATCTCTCCTTCAAAATAAATACGTAAACATTCCATTAGCATTGAACTAATATCATAATCATATTCAGTGACTATAGAACCATCAATTTTATCATATACTTCACCATAAGCTTGGTAGATATTTTGATTAACTACTTTATTTATAAAACTATCATCTGCTTTATACTTTTCAATAAAATCAATATTACTTGAAAAAGTTCTTCCAAATTGATCACTATGAGCTAAACTATCATGAAACTCTTCATTGGTTGTTATAAATTTAATAAATTCCCAAGCAAGTTCTGGGTTCTTACTAGTTTGAGAAATTCCAAACCAAGTTCCTCCCTCATAATATGGGACTGTAGTGGTAATCCCCCATCTTCCTCCAGTCCCTGGCTCTGGGTGGATGTCATTTGTCATAACCATTACTTCATCAGATTCACGACAATCAATAATCCAATTTAGCCCCCATGTGGGTATTGCATAACACATATGAATATCATCTTGAATAGAATATGACCATGCTTCTTGCCATTGAGACAATCCACCTTCAAGACCTTCTCTTCTTAGAGCTTTAGCTAACTCAAAAAGTTCGTAAACTTTATCATCAATTACAAATTTTCCATCTTCAATCCATCCATGTTTACGAGAACCAAGATGAACTTTGAAAAATTCTTCATAACTAATCCATAATATAGCTTTCCCCTTGCTAGCTTCTTTTAATTTACGACCGGTTTCTATCATATTTTCAGGCTTTAACATTTCACCAATTACTACTGGATCATCTGTTTTTAGATATTGTTTTGCAATAGATCTTTTATAGCCAATACCACCTATGTTAGCTTCATGAGATAAAGCAACTATTTGCCCTTCATTGTTTGTTCCAATTTCTACTACGTAAGGAGCAATTTTTGAAACTACATCGTCAACATCATCAAAATCCATTGGCCGATATCCATTAGGCATATTTACAAAAGCTTTTATAAATACATCTTCTGCTGCATATACATCGGGTAACTGTCCCATTCTTGATGCAGTTTGAATTTTTATTTGATAATTTCCAACTATATCAGTTGTTATTTCCTCTTTCACTATTACACCAGGATTTACCTTTTCAAATGCTCTTGCTAACATATTAGCTTCGTCATCATTAAAATGCCAGAAAGTTATTTCTCCTGAAAGTTTTTTTACTGATTTTCCATATACTAATGTAAACGTAGAAAGTACAATCGTAAAGCAAATAAATAAAGCAAATATTCTTCTTAAAACTTTCATAAAACATCCCTCTTTTTTATATATTTATTTTTGATAGCTTTTACTTTCTTAAAAGCTATCTTATCTCTTAAAAGCACGACAATTAAGAAATCTTACTGTTTGAATAATTTTCTAATATTTTAAAAAAATGTATTAATAGTTTTATATTACTACTTTTTTAAAAAAATTTAAAGTGTTTTTTCAAATAATATATTTTTTTATAAATTACATTTCTTTATTTTAATAATATAATAATTACTGTTTAGACAGAAATTATCGTAAAATATATATAGATAACGATAGTTTTTCTATCAAAAATAACTATTTTTTGATACAATAAGATATAATAATACTCTTTATCTTATAAATTAGGGGTTTTTATATGACTATTAATAAAAAATATCTAACATATTTTATTATTATTTTTATTTTAGAAAGCTTTATTGCAATTTTTGTCAAAGATAATTTTATACGCCCTTATCTTGGGGATGTATTAGTAATTATTCTTATATATTGCTTTATTAATATTTTTTTAAAAATAGAAATAAAATTACTACCTTTATATATTTTTATTTTTGCTGTAATCATTGAATTGCTCCAATACATTAATATCTTAAAACTGCTAAACTTAGATAATATCCTCATCTTAAAAATCATAATTGGCAGTACTTTTGATATAAAAGATATTATATGTTACTTTGTCGGAATGATAATTTTATTCTTATTTTTTACATTATTAGTAGTATTTCATTATTATCTTTTAAATCTGCTTCAGCTATAAAATTGTCTTTTAATTTAACACCATTTAAATATGTTTCTTTTACACCCTTTTCGCTCTTACTTTGATTTTTTACTGTTATATTTAATTTTTTACCTCTAAAATTCTTATAAATTGAAAGCTCAGCCCAATCTGAAGGTATACATGGATCAATAACTATTCCTTTTAGATTTGTTTTAATACCCAGTATTCCTTCAACTGATCCTACCATTACTGTAGAAGCAGTACCTGTGAGCCAGTGAACATGTGCCCGACCTTGATATGGACTGTCTTTTCCTTCTATAAATTGTCCATGAACATAAGGTTCAATTTTTCTTATTTCTGCCTTATCATTCATTTGAGCAGGATTACACTTCTTATAATATTCGTAAGCCCTGTTACCATTACCTAATAGAGTTTCAGCTAAAATAAGCCAGCCTTGAGGTTGAGAAAAGATTCCAGCATTCTCTTTAGTACAAGCATTAAACAGCAACATTAATGCCCCATCAAAGGCATGTTCTTTATAAGGTGGGTACATAACCATTGCACCATATTCTGTATTAAGCAAATTATAAACATTATCAAGGGCTAATTTGGCTTGTTCTTCATTAGCAAATCCACTTATTACTGACCAAGTTTGAGGATTAAGCCACATACTAGCTTCTTTATCATTTTTAGAACCTACTACTACTCCGTCTTCTCTAATTCCTCTAATAAATCTGTCGCTATCCCAGCAATATTTTTGAATAGCGTCAGCCAACTTATCCTTTACTTCATCTAAATACTTTATGTATTCCTTGTCTTCTTTTAACTCTGCAAAGTCTCTTAAAACTTTAATAGCATAGTATAATTGAAAAGCAACAAAAGTTGACTCGCCTTTTGCTCCCATTCTCAAACAGTCATTCCAATCTGCATGAAGGCCAGCAGGCATTCCATGAGCTCCCAATCTTTCCATGCTAAAGTTGATTGCTCTTTTTAAATGTTCATATACCGTGCCTTCCCCACCGTTAGCAAATACAATAACTTCATCAATAAAATCAATATTACCTGTTTCATTGATATATTTTAATATTGTCGGGAATAACCATAAAGCATCGTCTGCCCTATAAGAAGGATGCCCAGTTTCTTTTACATATTCATGATCATCAGGAGTATTTTCATGACCTGCATTATGATTAAATTTAACTAGAGGTAGACCTCCACCGTTATCAACTTGGGCAGATAACATAAATCGTATTTTATCAAGAGCCATCTCTGGATCTAGATGTATAATACCTTGTATATCCTGTACAGTGTCCCTATAACCATATCCATTTCTTAGGCCACAGTAAGTAAATGATGCTGCCCTGGACCATATAAAAGTAATAAAACATTGATATGAATTCCATGTATTAATCATATTATTAAAGTTTTCATCTGGAGTTTTTACTTGTAAATTATTTAATTTACTATGCCAGTAATTTTTTAACTCTTCTAATTCCTCATCTACAACTTTAAGGTTATTATATTTATTCATAATTTTGCTTGATTCTTCATCACCATAAGCTCCTAAAAGAAAAGCAAGTTCTTTGCTTTCTCCAGGCTGTAATTCAATGTCTATTTGTAAAGCTCCGCATGAATTTCCATTATAATTTAGGGAATTGCTACATTTACCGTTTACTACTTCTATGGGGTTAGAATAATTTCTATAATCGCCTACAAAAACATCTCTATCACCACAGTATCCTGTAATTGGCAAGCCAACTGCTCCAAAAAATCTTTCGCTGCCTGTATTACCATCCAGTTCAGCCTTGCTTTTTCTTACATATTCATTAATATACTGAATTATTTTATTGTTATTAAACTCTGTACGGGTAATAAACTGAGTATATTGCAAATTAACAGAATCCTGTTCATAATTGTCCTCATTAGTAAATTCTACAAAACCAAAAACTGAAAGGCTTCTAGGCTTTGTATCATTATTTGTAACTTTGAGTCTCCATACTTCATAAGTTTTATTAAGAGGAACGTAATATAATACATTAGTTTCAATATTATCATATCTTGCTAACATGTTTGTATAAGCTGTTCCATGACGACATTCACTTTCATATTTTTCTAAGTCTTTGCCCACTGGCTGCCAAGATGCACTCCAGTAATCACTTGTTTCCTTATCCCTAATATAAATATATCTTCCGGGCTGGTCCATATTAATTGCATTAAATCTATATCTTATAATACGGCCATTAGCTCCAGATTTAACAAAACTATAACCTCCTGCATTATTAGAAATAATTGCTCCATATTCAGGAGAACCCAAATAGTTTACCCATGGAGCAGGTGTATTTGGTTTTGTAATAACATATTCTTTATTTTTCTCATCAAAATATCCGTATCTCAACATTATCGCTCCTTACAAGTATTTTGTATTATCATTAGCTATTATAAGCTAAGAAAATATGCTATTCAACAAATTTTCTTAAATATCATTGTTTTTGCTTTCATTTAATAATTTTTTTAATTCATCCATAAAAGTATTAATATCTTTAAACTGTCTATAGACAGAAGCAAATCTTACATATGCCACCTCGTCAATTTCTTTTAATTTTTCCATAACTAGTTCACCTATTTGCGTACTTTTTATTTCTTTTTGAAGGGTATTTAATATGGTATTTTCAACATCGTCAACAATAGCTTCCATCTGCTTGACAGTAATATTTCTTTTATTACAAGATTTTACTATCCCATTCAAAATTTTGTTTCTATCAAACAATTCCCTTGTCCCATCTCTTTTAATAACCATCATTGGAATTGTTTCTACTTTTTCATAGGTAGTAAATCTTCTTTCACAATTTTCACATTGCCTTCTACGTCTTATTGAATTATTTTCTTCTGAGGGTCTGGAATCAATTACCCTGGTATTACCACCATTACAAAACGGACACCTCATTTTTCAACCTCCCTTCCACTAATTTTCAATAACAAAAAAAATAATATTTTGTGTTTATTAAAGTATAAAACACAAAATATTATCGGTCAAATGTTTATAAAATAATTATTTAATATTCTGATTCTACCAAAACATCCTTGCCAACAACATCGACTAAAATAATATCTTCACCAATTTTCCTTATTTTACTCCAAGGTATTTGATATTCCATCTCTTTTCCAAAAAATCCAAAAAGTTTTCCATGACCGGGAACTATAATTTTCTTAATCCTTCCTTCAATCAAATCTATTTCTATATCGCATATGTATCCTAAACGGCATCCATCTATAGTACTTATAACTTCTTTTTGTTTCATATCATATATTCTAACCAAAGTTATACCCCCTAATAGGATTTCAACCCCTCAATAAAATTATATTCAGCAATTTAATTTAGATTCAACGAATACTAAACGCACTAAAGAAAAAACTTTAGTGCGTATTATATATAAAATAATAAAATAAGTGCTTAAATATATTTTCTCATATGTTTTAGAGCTGTTTTTTCTAATCTGGAAACTTGTGCTTGGGATATCCCAATTTCCTCAGCCACTTCCATTTGAGTTTTTCCTTCAAAAAACCTAAGGGAGAGGATATGTTTTTCTCTTTCATTTAATCTTTTCATTGCTTCATTAAGAGCAATATTTTCAAGCCAAGTCTCATCTTGATTTTTGTCATCACTCACCTGATCCATAATTGAAAGAGCATCACCTCTTTCATGATATACTGGTTCAAACAAGGATATGGGATCTTGTATTGCATCTAAGGCAAATACTACTTCTTCTTTAGGCATCCCGAGCTCTTCAGCAATTTCAGTAATTGTGGGTTCTTTTGAATTTTTATTTATTAATTTTTCCTTTACTTGCAAAGCCTTATAGGCTGTATCTCTAAGAGACCTGCTTACTCTTATGGAATTATTATCCCTTAAATATCTTCTTATTTCTCCTATAATCATAGGCACTGCATAAGTGGAAAATTTAACATTTTGACTGATATCAAAATTATCTATTGCTTTAATAAGTCCAATACACCCCACTTGAAACAAATCATCCATGTGTTCCCCTCTATTATTAAATCTTTGTATAACACTAAGAACCAATCTGAGATTTCCTCTAATATATGATTCCCTTGCTTCTTTATCCCCCTGTAATATCTTTTTAAATAATTCTTCTTTTTCTTCATTATTAAGAACAGGTAATTTAGAAGTATTAACACCACATATTTCTACCTTGTTTATTGCCATACCGTTCCCTCCAGTAATAGAATTATTGCACCTAATAAAATGATTACCAGAGAAAACTAATTTATACATCTAGTTTAATTCATTCTATTTATTTCCTTTTTCAATCTTGATATTATTTTCTTTTCTAATCTTGAAATATAAGATTGGGAAATTCCCAACATGTCTGCGACTTCCTTTTGAGTTTTTTCTTTTCCTTCACTAGTAAGTCCAAATCTTAATTCTACTATTTCTTTTTCCCTACTAGAAAGTTTATCCATAGCCTTTTTTAGCAAATCTTTATCAACTTCATCTTCTATACTTCTATAAATTATATCAGAGTCTGTACCTAAAATATCTGAAAGAAGCAGCTCGTTTCCATCCCAGTCAACATTTAAAGGCTCATCTATAGATATTTCAGTTTTTAATTTATTTGTTCTTCTTAAATACATTAGAATTTCATTTTCAATACATCTAGAAGCATAGGTAGCTAACTTAATTTTTTTATCTGGTTTAAAAGTATTAATTGATTTTATAAGCCCTATTGTTCCAATTGAAATAAGGTCTTCTACTCCTATTCCTGTATTTTCAAATTTTCTTGCTATATATACTACTAGCCTTAGATTCCTTTCAATAAGAACGGACTTAACATATAAATCATCCTCTGTTCCTAATCTATTTATTAAAGATTCTTCTTCTTCTCTTTTTAATGGTGGTGGCAAAATTTCACTTCCGCCAATATAAAAAATAGATTCTTTAAATCCAAAAAAATTTAACAAACGACAGTAAATATATTTACATTTTATTTTAATCTTATATATAAAATTCACTTTTTCACCCCCAAACATTAATTATTAAGCTATTTCATGGAATATATCAGGATGTAGTAATGCTTGATACTTATTATCTCTTGAAAGCCTTTGATTATATATTCCTATGACAACATCTTGCAATACTTTTATAGTGTCATCTTTTTCAAGTATTTCTACTTGGTCAGGCTTAAAACCTAATAGCATTCCATTAGGTGTTCCAAGACTTGAAAAAGGTATCACTCTTATTTTAGATCGGATTTGACATCCAGTTATTTGTTTTATAAGAAGGCTTAAATCATTTTCCTTATTTTCGTTAAATAATTGTTGAATACTGTCTGGTAAAAATCTTTTTATAGAAGAAAATTCTACTACAATTACAGGACTTTGACTAAAAGGGTCATATAGAGAATTTCCAGTATCCATTAATGCACAAGCATCAATTATCATGCCCTCATAATATATTTTTATTTGATAAAGCATTCCTGCATTATTAGAAAACTTACGAATCCAAATTAAAATTAACTTAATAATAAAATAAGATACTAGGCTTGAAACTATTAGTAATAAAATTGGGAAATTATCTATATTAAATCTCAATGAATTCTTAATAAATTTGCCTATGTTTAAATAGTAAAATAAGGCTATACCTGCACCTCCAAGAGCAAAAGCTGTTATATGAAATAATATAAATACCTTAATTAATTTCCTAAAAGTCTTTGCCTTATATGTAATCATTAAAGGAATCATTGGAAGTATAATTAGGCCTATTATATTGTAAGTTTTTTTGAAAACAGGTATAAAAAAGATTAAACAATACAATAACGAAGCTAGGAATGCACCAAATATTAATCTTTTATTAGTTACTTTTTCTTTTATTATTTTACTTACAATCCACATAATAAAATAATCCATAATAAAATTAAGAAAAAAAACTATATCAATATATATTTCTATTTCAAATGATGGACTCATATCAATAATTCCCCCATTATAATACTGCTTATTAGATTTATATTCTTTCTAAAATATACATATTACCTGTGTCAAAGCAGTCTAATACTTTTTATAAATGCTTATAAGATAATTATATAAGAATTGGTATCCATTTTTTGTAAAAAAAACTGAATATAGAAAAAAAGATATAAAAAAAAGATATGACAATTGTCATATCTTTTTTTTATATAATAATTAAATTTTTAATTTATTTTCTTCTTCTTTGTAAAAAAACAGGAATATCAATAAAGGTTGAGTCATCTGGATTATTGCCTATAGTACTGGAGGGTTTTTCTTCTTCTTTAAAAGGGATATTTATATTATCCGTTATAGGAACCTTTACAGACTTAGAAAGCTTATTTTCAAATCCTGTAGCAATAACTGTTACAATTACATTGTCTCCTAAATCATCGTTTATTGTAGTTCCAAATATTATTTCAGCTTCAGGGTCAACAGATTCACGTATTAAATTTGCAGCTTCATTAGCTTCAAGTAAACCTAAATTCGAGCCACCACTTATATTAATTAATACGCCCTTAGCACCATCTATACTTGTATCCAATAATGGACTATGTATAGCAGCTTTAGCAGCTATTTCTGTCTTATTTTCTCCAGAAGCTTGTCCAATACCCATATGAGCAATACCCTTATCTGACATAATTGTTCTTACATCAGCAAAATCAAGATTAATAATACCAGGATTAGAAATTAAATCAGATATTCCTTGAACTCCTTGGCGTAGTACCTCATCAGCTTTCCTAAAAGCTTCAAGCATACTAGTTCTTTTATCTATTATTTGTAGCAACTTGTCATTGGGGATAATTACCAAGGTATCTACATTTTGCTTTAACTCATTTATACCTTTTTCGGCATTCATCATTCTTTTCTTTCCTTCAAAAGAAAATGGTTTTGTTACAACACCAACTGTAAGAATACCTTCTTCTTTTGCAATCTTGGCAACAACCGGAGCTGCACCAGTGCCAGTTCCACCACCCATACCTGCTGTAACAAATACCATGTCGGCACCTTTTAAAGCCTCTAATATATCTTCCCTACTTTCTTCAGCAGATTTACAACCAATTTCAGGATTAGCTCCTGCTCCAAGTCCTCTTGTAATCTTTTCCCCTATCTGAATTTTTGTAGTAGCTTTTGATCTTCCTAGAGCTTGTTTATCCGTGTTGATAGTAATAAATTCTACGCCCTTTAAATTTTCTTCTATCATACGATCTACAGCATTGTTGCCACCGCCACCTACGCCAACTACTTTTATTTGTGCTACATGGTCCTGTGTCATGTCGAATTCCAGCACAGTAAATCCCCCTTCACTAATCATTCAATAATTACTTTAATTATACACCAAACTATAAACTTTTTCTATTATAATTTATGCTTATTAACATTTTAATTAGCTATATTAATTTTTTGTCATTTTTGTATATAAATATTTACTAATTTAATAACTATGTAAGTGGAGAAAAAATTGCTTTTCCTTTATTAACATTCCTCAAATCTAATTTCCCCATATCATAAACATCAATAATTTGAACAAGCCATTGAATCTTTTTATCAAAATCTTCTAATCCACCTATAGAAACATCTAATTTTTTAACATATATGTGAATGTCATCAGGATTACTAACACTAATTTTAACTATGTCTTGCAGCATATCATATTTTATCATCATTTGTGACATAGCTGCAACCACATCTAAAGTAGCTTTATTTTTAACTGGAATAATTTCGCCAACTTGAAAATAATCAAATTCTAATCCTTCAACGATGGGCAAATTCTTTTGATATGTATTAGATGTTTCTAATACTCGTCCGTCTTTATCTATATAAAGATATGTTCCAAGGTAAGGAACATATCCTACAAGCTTTCTTTCATCAAGCTTTATTTCTATTGTATTTGGCCAAACTATTTTTATATCAGCGGATTCAATATATACATCTTCTCTAAGAATTTTTTCTCCTTTATTTTTTTTAAATAAAAAAATACTTTCTCCCTCATCAATATCTATCATATTAACAATCTCTTCTTTTGAATAATGATTATTTCCATATACTCTTATGTTTTGAATTGAAAAAAGTGGAGAGCTAAATAATAACAGTAATAATGCAACTATCATTACAATAAAAAGTAAGATTTTTATTGTTTTATGATTATTAGTATATTTGTAATCACCAATTTTTATTATTTTCCCCATTCTTTTCACCCTTGTAATTTAAATTCTATCTACGATTCCTTTTTGATAGAAGCACCAAGTGTATTCAAGTCTTTATCAATTTGTTCATAACCTCTTTCAATATGCTTAGAACCATCAACAATGGTTACTCCTTGAGCAGCTAGCCCTGCAATAATTAATGCTGCTCCACCTCGTAAATCTTTAGCATATACATTAGTCCCTGTCAAACTATCTACACCTTTTATGATTGCTGTACGACCTTCTAAGGTAATACTTGCTCCCATTCTAATTAATTCTTCAACATGTTTGTATCTAGACTCAAAAACTGTTTCGGTTATAATACTAGTTCCTGAGGCTACAGTCAACATTGCCATCATTTGAGCTTGCATATCAGTTGGAAAACCCGGATAAGGCTGTGTTCTTATAATATCAATATTTTTTAGCTTTTTAGGTGCTTTAAGATATATCTTATCTCTTTCTTCAAGAATTATACAGCCTGCTTCTCTTAACTTTGAAGTGATTGCCTGAATATGGTTTGGATTAACATTGCTTAATAGGACTTCTCCTCCTGTTATTGCTGCAGCCGAAAGATAAGTACCAGTAACAATTCTATCTGGCATGACCTTGTGCTCTATCTGATGAAGTGATTTAACGCCTTCAATAATTATTACATCTGTTGAGGCTCCTTTTATTTTTGCACCCATTCCATTTAGAAAATCTTGCAAATCTTTAATCTCTGGCTCTTTTGCAGCATTATAAATCACTGTAGTTCCTTCTGCCAATACTGCAGCTAACATAATATTTTCGGTTGCACCTACACTTGGAAAATCCAAATGAATTTTTGAGCCAACTAATTTTGAAGCTTCACAAATGATAAAACCATGGTCTTCTTTAATTGTTGCCCCTAATTGCTTTAATGCTTTAATATGCAAATCTATGGGCCTTGGACCCAAAGGACAACCTCCCGGATAAGAAATTACAACCTTTTTATGCCTTCCAAGAACAGAGCCTAACAGAATAATAGAAGACCTCATTTCTCTTACTAATTCTTCGGGGATCTCGTAAGAAAAAACCGAAGATGAGTCAATAATTAAAGTCTTTTCTTCCCATCTAACACTGCAGCCAATACTTTCAAGAATTCGAATCATCGTAAATACATCAAGTATTTGAGGACAATCATGGATATGGCTTATACCACCATTTAAAACAGTTGCTGCAAGTATTGGAAGAACTGCATTTTTCCCCCCCTGAATTTGCAGTGTTCCCTCAAGACACCTTCCTCCATCTATATAAAATCTGCCCATAAAACAAGACACCTCCTGAAACTGTCAGGTAAGCCTATATATAACTATAGTATGCATAATTATGGAAGTTGTGACTAAGGGTATATGCAATACTTTAGCTTCAGGAGAAAGGGCTATATTTTATTTGTCCTAGAATATCTAGATATATTAAGCAGTATCCCCATAGCTGTCATAGTAAATAATAAGGATGATCCACCATAACTAATAAAAGGAAGTGGCATCCCTGTAGTAGGTATAGTGTTGGTAATAACAGCTACATTAATAAGTACTTGTATTCCTATCATACATACAATTCCAGTTGAAACTAGTGAGCTAAATAAATCTGGTGCATTCATAGCAGTCTTTATACCTCTCCATATTAAAATGATAAACAATATTAGTAAAGCTGCTGCTCCCACCAGGCCTAATTCTTCGCAGACAATTGCAAAAATAATATCATTATGTGCCTCAGGAATAAATCCTAATTTTTGTCTGCTTTCACCTAAACCTAAACCAAATAAACCACCCGAGCCCACAGCATACAAGGATTGTATAGGCTGATAGCCTTTATTGGTAGGGTCTAGCCAAGGATTTTTCCATATTTGTATTCTTACCAGTCTATAGTTAAATTGAGGAAGTAAAACTGCCAATGCTCCTGCTGCTAAAACAGGTGCAGCTAATACGAAAAAGTGCCATATTTTAGGGCTTGCAACAAAAAGCATTGCTACTCCTATAAACATTACAACAATAGCAGTACTTAAATTGGCAACTCCAATCAAAGCAGCTGGTATACCAACAACAATAATAATATAGAAAAACAAATTGCTTAATTTATTTAACTTTTTTCTATTATAAGATATTAACAAGGCCAAGAAAAAAATCAAAGTTAATTTTGCCAATTCCGATGGTTGAAAGCCAATACTTCCTATTCCAAACCATCTTCTTGAATTGTTTACTTCTTTACCAAAAAACAAAACTAAAACAAGTAAAACTTGTGAAATAAAATATAAAGGAATTGCCCATATTTTTAACTTTTTATAATCATAATTCATGGCAAAAATCATTGTAGCAAAACCAACTAAAGACCATACTACTTGTCTTTTTAAAAAATAGTACATATCATTAAAATGTTCTAGGGCATAATGATAACTAGAACTAAAGATCATTACAACACCAAATAATGTCAACATTACTACAGTAAACAGTATTGTAAAATCACACTGACCTTTTACAACTTTAATATTTTCTTCTTTTTTTCTTCTTGCATTTTTTTGACGTTTTCCGGATACTGCTAAATCCACAAACTCACCCTCTCAATGCAAAAACTGCTCTCTTAAATAATTGACCTCTTTCCTCATAGCTTTTAAACATATCCCAACTTGCACAAGCAGGAGATAATAAAACACAATCGCCTTTTACAGCTGATTTCTTAGCCAAAATTACTGCTTCCTCAATTGAAGATGCCTTTTTTATATTAAAAAAGTCTTTTTTATTTGCAGTCTTAATAATTTTATCGGAAGTTTCACCTATTACAATTAAACTCTTTACTCTTCCTTTAAAAGCATCAATCCAATCTGAAAAATCAGCTCCCTTATCCATTCCACCACCAATTAAAACAATGGGAGCTTTCATGGATTTAATTCCGATAATAGCTGCATCTACATTAGTAGCTTTGGAATCATTGTAGTATTCAACTCCATCTATAATATCCACAAATTCTATCCTATGCTCAACTCCTCTAAAGTTGATAATGACATCTTTTATTATTTCAAGGTCTACTCCCATAGAAATAGAAATTGCTATTGCCGCTAAAATATTTTCAATATTATGATTTCCTGGTATCTTTAATTCATCAACCTGGCAAATACTCTCATCTATTTTTCCAAATCTAGCCCATAATTTATTACCTTTTAAAAAGATGCCTTCTGCTAATTCTTTTTTTCTACTAAAAGTTATTAGCTTTGCTCTTGTTTTATCCTTCATCTTTTTACAGATATCATCGTCTTCATTTAAAATGCAATAATCGCTTTCATCTTGATTTTCAAAAATTCTTTCTTTAGCAGCTATATAATTTTCAAAAGTTTTATGTCTATTTAAGTGATCTGGAGTAATATTTAACACGGCAGTTACTTTTGGCTTAAAAGTATTTATTGTTTCTAATTGAAAACTACTAATTTCTGCTACTACTAAGCTTTCTTTTTTTAATTCTTCTACTTTTTCTGTAAAAGGTATCCCTATATTCCCTACAACATGACTTCTTGGATTATGTTTTTTCATAATCTCTCCGACCAATGTTGTCGTTGTTGTTTTACCATTTGTTCCAGTAATAGCTATCAGTGGACAGGGACAAACAACAAAGGCCAATTCAATTTCAGACCAAATAGGAATATTATATTCCCTTGCTTTATTAATAAATTCTAAATCTGTTGGAACTCCTGGGCTTAAAACTATTAAATCAAAATTATTAATAATATCAGAGGGATCTTCCCCTAACATCATCTGAATACCCATAGATTCTAAAATATCAATTTCTTCCTTTATTGACTTTATTAATTCTTCCCTAGTCTTAATATCTTGTATAGTAACCTTTGATCCTAATCTGGAACATAACTTTGCAGAACTAATCCCACTTCTAGCCATACCAACGACTAAAACATTTTTCCTATGCCAGTCCATTTCATATTCCTCCAAATTTCAAAAAATCTATCTGCCTAATCCTAATAAGCCTATTAAACATGCAACTGCTGTGGCAATACAAAAAACTGATACTACCTTGCTCTCTGTCCAGCCTGATAATTCAAAATGATGATGAATTGGTGCCATTTTAAATATTCTTTTACCTGTTGCTTTAAAATAAGCCACTTGAATCATTACAGAAATTGATTCAATCAAATATATAATACCTACAATAGCAATAAAGATTGGCATTTTTAAAATAAAAGCTGTTGAAACAACAAAGCCCCCCAATGCCAAAGAACCCGTATCTCCCATAAATACTTTTGCTGGATAAGAATTAAATAGTAAAAAGGCTAACAAACTACCTACTACAGCAGCTCCAATAGGGAAAATACTACTGTTTTCTCCCCAGCTTACAATAGTAAAAAATGTAGCAATCAATACAGTTACACTTGAAACTAACCCGTCAAGGCCGTCTGTTAGATTTACTCCATTAACAGTTCCTAACATCACAATAAAGAAAAAGGGTAAAAACCATATTCCCAAATTAACTTCCTTACCTTGTGAGAAAGGTATAATTACACTTGTTCCTATATTAGCAATATTTAGTATGTAATATAGAAAACAGCCGCTAATGATAAATTGAGCAATAATTTTCTGGTAAGCTTTCAAACCCAAAGAACGTTTCATAGCAACTTTTATAAAATCATCAATAAATCCAATAATACCAAATCCTAATGTAACAAGCAAAACTGCTAAACCATCCTTATTATCCTTAAGAAATAATATGGAAGTAAGAAGAGTACTGCTAAGAATTATAATCCCTCCCATGGTAGGAGTTCCTGCCTTCTTTAAATGGCTTTTAGGCCCATCATCTCTTACAAATTGTCCAAGCTTAAGCTTACTTAAATAAGGAATTAATATTGGACTTAATATTAAATTTATGATAAATGAGATAAGTACGGCGTAGATTGCTACATTATACATTAACTACTTCACCTCTTCTATTTTCTCCACTGTCTTTTCTAAATACATTCCTCTAGATGCTTTAAATAATATCATATCTTTTGTATCAATAATTGTATTAAGCTTGTTAAATAATTCTTCTTGATCTAAGAAAGCAAAAACTTTTTCTTTATCCATACCTCCATCTATTGCAGCTTGGGAAATATTTTTAGCTTCTTCTCCTAATGTAAATAAGTAATCTAATGACTTTTTAGCAAGATAATATCCTACTTCTTCATGTGCCTGCTTGGAATAACTTCCTAGCTCTAACATATCTCCTAAAACAGCAATTTTTCTTTTTCCTTCTTTTAACTCAGATAACACGTCGAGGGCAGCCTTCATAGATTGAGGGCTGGCATTATAAGCATCATTAATAATGTAATTTCCTTTTTTTGTTTTGGAGATATTCATTCTCATTTTTGAAGCATGATATTTTTTGATGCCTTCTTTTATACTTTCTATCGTCATTCCTAATTCAAGACCTATAGCAACTGCAACTAAAGCATTATAAACCATATGCTTTCCTAGCGAAGGTATTTTTATCAATATTTCATTACTATCCCATACAATACTAGCATTAATCCCTTCTAAACCTTTTTGTTCGATATTTTTTGCATAAATATCATTATTATCTTCAAATCCAAAATAACATATAGGAAATGATAATTTATTTTTAAGAGTTTTTAATAAATCATCATCACCATTAAGAAATACCTTGCCTTCTTTATTCATATAATCAAATATTTCACTTTTTGCTTTTAGTATTCCTTCTTTGCTGCCTAGATTTTCAATATGAGATGTGCCAATATTGGTAATAACAGCCATATCTGGCTTTGCGATTTTACTTAAATTATGAATTTCTCCAAAATGGTTCATACCCATTTCAATAACAGCAATTTCATGTTCTTTAGATAAATTAAAAATTGTTAAGGGTACTCCTATTTCATTATTGAAATTCCCTTTTGTACTTAGCACTTTATATTCCTGCTTAAGAACTGAGGTAATCATATCCTTAGTACTCGTCTTTCCAACACTTCCAGTAACAGNAATTACAGGTATTGAAAAACAAGACCTGTAATATGAAGCTAAATCCATAAGGGCTTGTTTTGTATCAGCAACTATNATTAAGCCTTTTCCTTCTGGTACTTTAATATCCCTTCTTTGACTAAGACAAAAGCTTGCTCCTTTTTCAAAAGCTACTGGGATAAAATCATGACCGTCATATTTATCTCCTACAAGGGGTATAAATAAATCCCCTGCACCAATATTTCTACTGTCTGTTGAAAGATTTGTAATTATTATTTCATTATCATCAATATTATTCAAATTATTAATTAAAGTTCCTTTAACTGCAGAAATAAGTTCATTTATTTTAATTGCTTCCATTCATATCCTCCTGTAGGGCTGCTTTTACTACTTCTCCATCATCAAAATGAATGACTTTATCCTTAAGAACTTGATAGTTTTCGTGCCCTTTTCCTGCTATAAGAACTATATCATCCTTTTTTGCCCTTTTAATAGCCCTCTTAATAGCTTCTTTTCTATCTACAATTTTTTCATAAGAGCAATTAGTTTCTTTAATTCCTATTTCTATTTCTTCAATTATTTTTTCAGGTTCTTCTGACCTTGGATTATCAGAAGTTATAATGCAGTAATCAGAATAATCTCCAGCAATTTTTCCCATTATGGGTCTTTTGCTCTTATCTCTATCTCCACCGCAGCCAAAAACAGTTATTATTTCACCTTTAACAAATTCCTTTATTGTCTTTAAGACATTTTCCAATCCATCTGGAGCATGGGCATAATCCACTAGTACATCAAAATCTAAACTACTGCCAACATTTTGAACCCTGCCTGGAACTCCTCCCATATTTTCTAAAGCTTTTTTAATAATTTCTGTAGGTACTTTTAAATAATAAGCTGCTGCTATAGCTCCTAAAGCATTATAAACATTAAATCTACCAATAGTATTTAACTTAAATCTGACTTCTTCATTATCAATTTTTACTGAAAATTCTATTCCTTTAGAACTTATTTTAATATCATAAGCCCTAAAGTCAGCCTCGTTTTCTATAGCAAAAGTAATTATCTTACCTGAAGATTCCTTGATTATATCTTTTGCATTAGCATCGTCTATATTGACTATGGCATATTTACAATTTTTAAATAATTTTGCTTTTGCTCTTTTATAATTTTCCATGTTTTTATGAAAGTCTAAATGATCTAATGTAAGATTGGTAAATATAGCTATATCAAAAAAACAACCTGCAACCCTGCTCAGTTCTAAGGCATGGGAAGAAACCTCCATAATACAATGACTAACATCTTCCTTTAACATTTGAGAAAATAAAGCCTGTAACTCTAAAGACTCAGGTGTAGTTCTTTCTGTCTTCATAACAGTTTTACCTATACGGTTTTCAATAGTACCTAAAATACCTACTTTATAATTATATTCTTCGAGAATTCTTCCAATTAAGTATGTAGTAGTAGTTTTTCCATTTGTTCCAGTTATACCTGTAAGGGTAATTTTATTTGCTGGATATCCGTAAAAAGCTGATGCAATATATGCTAAGGCTTTCCTTGTATCTTCTACTTGAATAACAGTAATATCAGAATTTATATTTTTAACTTCTTTATTAACAATAAGACTTGTAGCTCCCTTAGTTAAGGCATCTGGAATATAATTATGCCCATCAGACACATAACCTTCAATACAGACAAAAAGTCCTTTTGACTTTATCTGTCTTGAATCATATGCTATAGAATCAACTTCTCTATTTAAATCTCCTTGAATAAGATTATATTCAATATCTTTAAGCAATTCCTTTAGTATCATCTTTCTCCTCCAAGCTCTAGTATTACTGAATCATTATACCATAAGCTTTACAAAAAACTATAATTTTTTGTATAAAAAAACTTATAAATTAAACTTTTATGGATTTGTATAAAGAATCACCTTGCTATTGGGATTCACTTCATCACCCGCTAAAGGAAATTGATCTAATATGGTATCTCCATTTCCTATTAATTCAACTCCTAAATTATTTTTTTTGAGCTCATTTTTTGCTTCTTGAACTTTTTTAGAAATTAAGTTAGGTACAATGACCTTTTCTACATTATTCATTTTAAGTTCTTTTTCCGAATAATGAGCTTTTATATTTAAATAAGGTAATATGTTATCAAATATTTCCTTCATAACAGGACCTGCTACAGTTCCTCCATAATAAATACCCTGAGGCTCATCAATAATTATTAATGCCATTACTTGTGGATCTTCTGCAGGGGCAAAAGCTAAGAAGGAAGCTATATATTTTTTGCTGCTTCTTGGAAGCTTTTCAGAAGTAGCCGTTTTCCCCCCTATCCTATATCCTGGTATATAGGCCTTATTGCCTGTTCCTTCCGCAACTACACTTTCTAATATTTTTTTCATAGTATCGGAAGTTTCTTTTGATATGACTTGTTTCCCTTTATCATATTCAAATGTCTTAATGACTTCTCCTTCATCATTAATAATCTTGGAGCCAAAGTGAGGTGTAATCAGATAGCCACCATTGACTGTTGCTGAAGCAGCCCTTAATAATTGTAGAGGAGTAATTTGAAACGATTGACCAAATGACATTGTAGCAAGCTCCACAGGACCAATATTTTTTAAATCATGCATAATCCCTACAGCTTCACCAGGAACATCTATACCTGCCTTTTCATTAAAACCGAACTTTTTCATATACTGATAATACTTTTTAGGTCCAACTCTTTCTGCCACTTCCATAAAAACAGGATTGCAAGAATTTTGAACTCCTTCTATAAAAGTTTCAGAACCATGAGCTCTTGGATATCTCCAACATTTTATCATCCTGCCCCCAACCATATGATAACCTCTACAATGGAAGGATGAATTAACATCTATTACTTTTTCTTCAAGACCTACCGCAGAAGTCACTATTTTAAATGTGGAACCCGGCTCATAAGTATCATTGATTGCAAAATTTCTCCACATTTTATTTAATTCTTTATGTTGTTCTTCAGGACTGAGACTATCCCATATTTCTTGCAATTCTGGCTTATTAATTCTAAAAGGTTGATTTAAATCATAATCTGGCTTGTTTGCCATAGCATATATCTCGCCATTTTGAGGGTTTAAAATTATAATGCTTCCCCTAGTTGCCCCTTTTGCTTTTACGGCCTTTTCTAAAGCCTGCTCTGCGTACTCCTGAATAGTTACATCTAAAGTCGTTACAAGATGATAACCTGCTACAGGCTCTATTCTCCTTTCAGGACTATCTTTTATTTTCCTTCCTTTCCCGTCTGTTTCCATTAATATTTTCCCCGGGCTTCCCTTTAAATACTCATCATACTTAACTTCCAAGCCAATAATTCCTTGATTATCTTTTCCTACAAAACCAATAACATGGGAGGCTAAATTACTGTAAGGATAATACCTTTTTGAATCCTCATCTATCTTGACACCGGGTAAGTTTAATTTTCTTATTTCATCTGCAACTTCTTTATCTACCTTTGACTGTATTCTTTCTAGAGCAACTACTTTATCTACTTTTTTCTTTACTAATTCATAATCTAAATCCAGCTTCTCGGAAAGTACTCTTGCTACCTTTTCACTATCTTCTACTTGTGCATGGACAACCCCTATAGTAGCCACTGTAGCACTTTTTGCAAGCTCAACACCATTTCTATCATATATAGTTCCCCTTTGAGGAGCAATTAGTCTGTCTCTTGTATGTTGTTCATAAGCTAATTCTTGTAAAAAATCTCCCCTAGCAATCTGCAAATATCCAATTCTAAATATTAAACCTACAATAGAAAAGGTAAATATAAATAAAAAAAATAACAGTTTTCGCTTCATTTTTATAGTGGGTCTATCCATAATATTATACCCCCATAATTGCATAAGCTATTAATATCATTTTATTGCAATTATGTGGGCATTATTCTACTTTTATTATAAGTTAAGCTTTTCTATAACATTATTCATTGACTTTTTCTTCATTCAGCTCTTCAGCTCTTGTTTCAACTTCTTCTGCATTTTCTGTAAGATATAATTTGATAGTTGTGCCTAAAGGCACTCTTGTCTCGGCTTTAGGAAACTGTTCTTTAATAATAGTTCCCATACCAATTGCTTCATATTTTAATCCCTTAACAGTTAAATCTATTGATGTTTCCATAAGACTCAAGCCTCTATAATCCGCAAGCTTAACGTCTGTTTTATTAGCAGTAGTTATTTGTCCTGAAGGCTCTACACCCATGTATGGTAGTACATTTTCTAAGACTTCACGTACCATGGGAGCCGCAGAAACACTTCCTTGGGAATAATGCTCAGTTTCATCTAAAATCCCAAGAATAATAATCTGAGGATCTTCTACAGGTGCAAAACCTATAAAAGAAAGAATATAATTTCCTCCTCCTCTAGGAAGTTTTTCAGCCGTTCCTGTTTTTCCACCAACAGTATAGCCTTCAACCATTGCATTTTTACCTGTTCCTTCGGATACAACAGACTCAAGATAATCCCTTAATATTTGAGATGTTTCTTGTGATATTACTTTTCTTTTTATAACAGGAGTTGTTGTTTTAACTTCTCTTCCGTCTTCAGTAACTATTTGTTTTACTACATAAGGCTGCATTAAATTGCCACCATTAATGATTGCAGAAAAACCTGTAATTAATTGAACAGGAGTCACATTAAAAGTTTGTCCAAAAGAACTTGTTGCTAATTCAACTGGTCTTAGAGCTTCTCTTTTATGAAGTATTCCTGTCTCTTCTCCAGGAAGGTCTATTCCTGTTAATTCTCCAAATCCAAATAATTTCTGATAGCGGTAAAAATTATCAGGTCCAACTTTCTCTGCTATATCCATCATGGCAACGTTACAGGAGTTAGCTAAGCTTTCTTCAACTGTTTGCACGCCATGTCCCCATGTTCTCCAGCAACGTATGGTCTCAGAATGGACCTTTTTATGTCCGATACATTCAAAAGTATCATTGGGTGAAATATCATTTTCTTCTAAGGCAGCAGCAATTAAAAAAGGTTTAAAAGTAGAACCTGGCTCATATGTAATACTTAGATTATAGTTTTTCCATACTTCATTTAGTTTTTCTAATTTTTCTTCATTGGATAAAGATTCCCAACTGTTATCAGCAAAGTATTCACTTAAATCATTATATTTATTTGGATTAAACGTTGGGTAAGCAGCCATAGCTAATATTTCTCCTGTTTTTGGATTCATAGCTATTATTGCTGCATTCTTTGGATTATGTTCTTCTACTGCATTTTTTAATGCTAGTTCCACAAAATGCTGAATAGTCTCATCTATAGTTAATACAACAGTATGTCCCTGTTGGGGTGGAATATTTTCTTCCATAATATATTTTCCTTCTTTTATCATAGGAAAAACCCTGCCAGAGACACCTCTTAAGTAATTATCATAATACTGTTCAACCCCATATTGGGCACGCTTATCTACATTAACAAAACCTAATAAGTGAGCAGCAAAATCATTCCTAACATAATTTCTATAGGAATCTTCTTCTAGCCACACACCCATTAAGTCTTTTTCTTTAATGATTTGTGCTGTATCAGCCTTAATATGCTTTTTAATTATTTGATACCTTGATTTTGGATTTTTAGATATTGCTTGATTAATACTTTCAGGACTAATATTTAATATACTTCCTAAACTACTAACAATTTTATTTCTTTCCTCTTTTGTTATATGTTCAGTTAAAATATTAGGATCCAAAATCACATTATACACAACTGTACTTATTGCTAAATCATGAAAATTTCTGTCAACAATAAATCCTCTATTAGGATATATTACTTGTTCTGTATTTAATCTTTGTAAAACTGCTTTTTCTTCATAAACTTCCCCATATTTATGCTTGATATATCCTATCCTATAGATTAAAAAAATAATAGAACCTATTAAAAATGTAAGTAATATAAAATTTCTTCTTTTAATATGACGGATTAATTCGTTCATTGCTTCACCTTTTCAATTTAAAAAAATCAAAAAAACTTGCCGCAACTACTTCTTCATCTGAGCTATTGCTTTGATTACGATAGTCCTTTTCATTTTGATTATAAGCCGTATAACTTACCTTTGGTATGTCAATATAAATAATTTGATGAGCTGCTGGCTCCATCATTCCTAATCTTTCTATAGCACATTCTTTAATATATGTAAGGTTTATAGTCTCTGCAATCTCAGATTTTAACAGCATATTTTCATTTTGAATATCTTTTAATTCAGTTTTTAATTTTTTTATCTCTTTTTGATTAAAGGTAATGGAGGCATATTGTAGCATAATAAACAAACAACCAGCAAAAAGAATTAGTACATTGCCTACCAATCTCAACTTATAAGATACGGTTTTCTTTGCTCTCTGCACTTTTTCCTTTTTTAAGTTATAATTAAGGAGCTCTTTTTCATCTTCCCGAATCAATACTTTATGCACATCATCAAATTTGGGAGCTGAAGAACCGTATTGATACTGTTGTCTTAACTTATCTCTCTTTGACATATTAACCTCCATTCCGCCTTAATGGCTCATAGTTAGTAATCCATAAGAAAAATGCTGTTATCTTTATAATTTTTCCAAAATTCTAAGCTTAGCACTTCTAGACCTAGGGTTTTCTTCTATTTCTTCAGAGCTTGGTAAAATTGGCTTCCTCGTAATAACTTTAGCTTTAGATTCATTACCACAGACACATATAGGAAAGTCTGGAGGGCAAGTGCAAGCTTTTTCTAAGCTTTTAAAGGTTTTCTTTACAATTCGGTCTTCTAAAGAATGAAAAGTAATAATACAAAGTCTTCCCTTAGTAGTTAATACATCTACAATATCTCTTATAGCTTGTTCTAATATTTTAAGTTCTCCATTTACTTCAATACGAATTGCTTGGAAAGTCCTTTTTGCAGGATGAGGTCCATCTTTCCTCGCTCCTTGTGGTATTGCCTTTTTTATAATATCTACTAGCTCATAAGTCGTATTTATAGGAGAATTTTTCCGTTCATTAATAATAAATTCTACAATTCGCTTAGCCCAACGCTCTTCACCGTAATCTTTTATTATCTCTTCTAATTTTTCCTTGCTATATTGATTAACTACTTCTTTAGCTGTCAATGACTGATTTCTATCCATTCTCATATCCAAATCTGCATTATGCATATATGAAAACCCTCTATCAGTAGTATCTAATTGGTAAGAAGATACACCTAAATCTAACAGCATACCATTAATTGAAGAGATTCCTAAATTTTTTAATATGTTTTTTATATTTGAAAAATTATCATGTACTAAATCTACATTATCAAATACACTTTTTAATTTTATTTCTGAAGCTTTAATGGCATCAATGTCCCTATCAATACCAATAAATCTCCCTTTATCATTTAAATGTTGACAAATAGCTTTAGAATGACCCGCTCCCCCCATAGTTCCATCAACATAAATTCCTGAAGGATTAATATTTAATCCCTTAATACACTCCTCTAATAGCACCGATATATGATGGAAATCCATAGAGTTCACCTCATTTTTATATTCCTAGTTCTTGCATATTTTCAGCTAACTCACTAGCATCAAAAGCTTCATTGTTATAATCATCCCAATTATCTTTGCTCCATATTTCTACCCTGTTAGTAACTCCTATTAAAATAACATCTTTATCTAAACCACTATATGTTCTTAAATTATTAGGAATTAATATTCTTCCCTGCTTGTCCACATTACATTCAACCGCACCTGCCAGGAAAAATCTAACAAACTTTCTAGCATTAGAATTAGTAATTGGGAGGGATCTTAGTTTTTCTTCAAAAATTCTCCATTCTGAGTTGGGGTACACAAATAAGCAGCTATCTAATCCTTTTGTAACAACAAAACTATCTCCTAGCTCTTCTCTAAATTTAGCTGGGATAATTAGCCGCCCTTTATTATCAATGGTATGTTGATATTCCCCCATAAACATATAAATCCCACCTTAGGGAGTCTGTCTCCCACTTTCCACCACAATCAACCACTTCCTACCTCATATTGTAGTATGATGAGCTTATTTTTTCAAGTATTTTTATGAAAAAAATAAAAAGAGATAGGAATAATTTCCTATCTCTTTTAAATATCTTATAGACTTATGCTTCTAATGAACGTTTGTTATAAGAATTGTTATCATAGTAGAGTAAGATTAGTCTATCCAACTCTGTGCTAAGCCTGTAAATTTCTTGAAAGTCATTTTCGCCTACGATCAGTTCATTTAACTTTTCTCGTAGAACATTAATTTCCCCGTAAATATTATTCATTTTTTCACCCCGTTTTTTAATCCCCATTTTTTTAAAAAAATGTTTTTTTCTTTAGATATTTTTTTATTATCTTACAAATATTATAATACTTTTCCAATGATAAATCAACATATTTTTACACATTTTTCCCATTTTTATATTTCTCTTGTATTTTTTCTATTTATGATTATTAGTAATATTGAACTAATGACTAAAATAATAGATAATACTTGAGATACAGCAATTCCTGTAGCCCCTATTTTCAGTTGATCAATCCTAAGTCCTTCAATCCAAACCCGCCCTAAACCATAGCCTATTAAATACATACAGAATACTTCACCATTAAATCTTTTTTTCTTCCTATACCACAAAAGAAAAGAAAAAACAATTAAATTCCACAATGATTCGTATAAAAAAGTTGGATGAACTTGAATATATTCAACACCTTCATATAAATAAATATTATTTAAGACATCTGCAGGAAGATATTGATTAATATTATCTTTCATTAAACGCATTGCAAAAAAAGAATCTGTATATCTTCCAAAGACCTCTTGGTTAATAAAATTGCCCCAACGTCCTATAGCTTGACCCAGTATTAAGCTAGGAGCAGCAGTATCTGCAAAAAGTCCAAAAGATAAATTCTTCTTTTTTGTAAAAATCAAAGCAACAATTATAGAAGCTAGTACTCCACCATAAATAGCTAATCCACCTTCTCTGAAAGCAAAAATTCTTATAAGATTATCTTTATAATCTTCCCAAGAAAAAATAACAAAATATAAGCGTGCACCAATAATTGCAGCAATCAAATCATACAATAAAAAGTCAATATAATTATTAGGGTCTTGATTTGTTCTTTTTGCTTCCCTAAGAGCAAGTAAAAGGCCACAAAGAACTGCACAACCAATAATAATACCGTACCAGTATATAGAAATTCCAAATATTTTAAAAGCTACAGGATTCAATTTATTTATTTTTATCCCCAAATAAGGAAACCAAACTTCAGGTGCTATCATATTTATCTCCTTTTTTTAAGTTAAACTAACTATATTATTACCATCAAAAATTTTACCTACTTAATTATACATTATAATTATAATTTTTTCATCTATCTTAGAAAAGAAAAAACATTTTAACGGTTGATTATATAAATTTTCATACCAAATAATATTTTAAATGAAAAGCTAATCTTATTCTTAAATTTTTGGAACTGTTTCTATAATAATTGAAGACAATTCATTTGCTAAGCCATTAACTGGCTCCATATTTTTTATACTATTAGATATCTTATTCATTCTAGTTATTATTTCTGATGAACTAGTAATACCTATATTTTTTAAAGATATATCCGATGAATAAACTTTATTTTCGATTTGTTTTTTTAATTTTTCAATTTCTTTTTCATTAAGTCCCTCAGTTGTCTCTATCCCTATTAAAGCAGTATTGCCTGTAATAATAATAGTGCTTTTTTTAACTTCTGGAAAATCATTAATCATCTTTGCAATTCTATTTGCCCTTTCACTATTATATCCAATATCAAAGTAATTGTTATTAACCCTTTCAACATAATCTGGTGCATTATGCTGGCTATGTCCTTTAAATTCTTTAATAGAACCTTTTGTTATACTATTATTTTCTAATTTTTTATAATTACTATTCAATCTGTCAATGCTATTTTCTATATTATTTCTACCAATATATCCAGTTATATTTTCACAAGCCGTCAATATTAAAACAAAAAGTAAAACGATGATAAAATAATTATTTTTCAATGGTCTTCACCTCCATTATTATTGTTTGAACTAATTAAGTTTTTTAAAGTAGAAAAGAATGTTCATTTCACCACTGTTTTCATTATATATATTTCTTTTATACGAATAAAAAGCGAGATTATTAAAATACTAATGTTAATCTGCTAAATAATAGAATGATTTTCTAATTTTCTTTTTTCATAGTGAAAACTATGGTAAAATATTATTAGATTATTGGAGCAAAATATATCTTATGATAATTTTGGTAAGAAATCTAATTCTATTTAAGGAGGTCAATAATATGAATTTAAAAACTAAACAACGTCATTACAGAGTAGCTCAAAAAGAAATAGAACAAGCTCCTAACAAAGGTGTATTTATTGAAAATGACAAAAAACAACTATATACTATTTTTGCAGGAGTAATTCTTGTATTCACTTTTATTCAAGGTCTAGTTATTGGATACTTTATCGGCAGAGATTAAGAATCCTTTTTAAGAGCACAATGTTTACATTGTGCTTTTTATTGTGAAATAAATTACTTACAAAAAAGTATCAATTATTTCTTTTAAATCTCATAAATTGCATACTTTTTATTTGTGATTGATTAATCTAAAATCTTTATGTATAATTTATATTTGGTTGTTTATTCAATGCTTTAATTCTTTAATGAAAGGAAGTAATATATATGAAACTTGGAATTGTTGGTCTTCCTAATGTAGGGAAAAGCACCTTGTTTAATTCTCTTACTAAAGGAGGAGCAGAATCGGCCAACTATCCCTTTTGTACAATTGATCCAAATATCGGTATTGTAACAGTTCCAGATGAAAGGCTAAAAGCTTTAGATAATATTTATAATGCAGAAAAAGTTACTCCTGCTATTATTGAATTTGTAGATATTGCAGGTCTTGTAAAAGGTGCCAGTAAAGGTGAAGGACTGGGCAATAAATTCTTATCCCATATTCGAGAAGTAGATGCAATTGTTCATGTGGTAAGATGCTTTGAAGATACAAATATTGTCCATGTAGAAGGTTCTGTTGACCCCGTTAGAGATATTGAAACTATTAATTTAGAATTAATTTTTTCCGATATTGAAATACTTGACAGAAGAATTCAAAAAACCGAAAAAGCTGCTAAAGCCGATAAAGGACTGTTAAAAGAATTAGAAATTCTAGAAAAACTAAAAAAAGAATTAGAAGATGGAAAATGTGCAAGAAACATTTCTTTAGACTCAGATGAAGAAAAAGAATTTGTTTATTCTTTAGATCTTTTAACATACAAACCTGTTTTGTATGCTGCTAATGTAAACGAAGAAGATTTAATATCAAAAGGTGAAAATAACTCTTACGTAAAAACAGTAAAAGAATATGCNAAGGCTGAAAATTCTGAGGTCTTTGTAATTTGTGCAAAAATTGAAGAAGAAATTGCCGAATTAGACGATGAAGAAAAGAAAATGTTCTTAGAAGACTTAGGAATTAGTGATACAGGCTTAGAACGACTAATTGCTGCCAGTTATAAATTATTAGGATTAATTAGTTTCTTAACTGCAGGACCTAAAGAAGTCCGTGCTTGGACCATTGTAAAAGGTACCAAAGCACCCCAGGCAGCAGGAAAAATCCATAGTGATTTTGAAAAAGGCTTTATCCGTGCTGAAGTAGTATCTTACGACGATCTGATAGAATGTGGTAACTATACCATAGCAAAAGAAAAAGGGCTTGTAAGGCTAGAAGGAAAAGAATATATTGTACAAGATGGTGATGTTATTTTATTTAGATTTAATGTTTAAATAACAATAGTTTAAATTATCTCCAAGAAT
>JGI24707J26582_10000431_pt1 | contig 31916 bp, 29 predicted proteins | sample BioPla1DNA1_FD_26582 | JGI IMG/M metagenome (IMG submission 26582)
TTCCTGCCCATCACTTTCAACATAATTATTGTATAAAGTAACTTGATAGTCATAGCTGCGATAGGCTGATGCTGCATATATATTCATGCCATCGGCTTTAGCTGCATCACACATTTTTATAAAGGCATCTAAAGCCTCTTTTCTGAGATACAAATCACGCCAAGATTTTGAATATTTTTCAGGTATAAGCTCTAAATCAGCAGGCTCATAATCCTTCGGTAGTATTCTATATTTGTTTGATAATACAAGTGTTGAATCAGGATTTTCTATTTCCTCTATATTGGTGTAAAAATCATGATTAAGTCCTAAATTTACATAAGTCACTACTTCTTCGGCTGTAAAATCAGGATTTTTAGACTGATATTCTATATAATCATCAGCCTTTTCTGATTTAAAAAATGAAAAAGCCATAAATGAAGAAAGCTCATCACTGACATTACCAATACTTGTATTATCATTTGTGCTTTGATTAGTTATTGCATTTTGAGAAGTGCCATCAAAACTAGTTGTATTATTATATTGCATACTATTTGTGCTTGTTATACTTGAATTATAACTTTCCTGATTATTACTGCATGAAGTCACGAAAACAGATAAAAATAGGATAGATGCATTTCTTAAAATATTTTTTTTCATTAATTTTCACGTTCTTTCTTTGACATTAAAAATGTTACAGTAAATCCTAATACAACTGCAATTACAGCAACACCCCACCCAAAGCCTTTAGGAATGGCGTAATATATATTCTGAGGATTATTGTCATTAAGCAAAAGCTGTTTGATAGACCCCATAACAAAGCCGATTATACTGAAATATGTAGCCTTTGGAAATCTATTTAAAAAGAACTCCAAAAAGCGAGTGATAAGAAGAATCCCTATAACAGTGCTTATTCCTAAAGCTGCTATTAAGCCTAAGTTTTCCCTTGTGTGTTCAATTATTGGATAATAAACACCCATAATAATAAGCATATGCGAAGTACTGATTCCCGGTAAAACTAAAGCCACAGCTACGATAACACCTGTTATCAAAAGCATTATAATCCCCTTCACACTGAAATCAACATTAACAGATGTATCGGTGGGAATAAAGGAAAGCGAAAATACAATGCTAACACCTAAAACAAAGCTGATTATTGCAGTAAAAATATCCTGTACGGAATCTTTTCTTACTGTTGATTTTTTAAATAANAAGGGCAATCCGCCTAAAACAGCACCAACAAAAAAATATTTTACANGTATTTCAAAATTTTCAACAAGGTAGCCAATGCCTTTTCCAAAAACTAAAAATCCAAGAACAGCACCTAAACAAAATTTCAAAAGAAAAATAAAATTTTTCTTAAAATCTTTAAAGAGGTTGTTAATNGAGTGTATCAGNCTGTCATAAACGCCTAGAATAAGTGCCATTGTTCCCCCACTTACACCGGGGATAAGCATTGAAGAGCCTACTATAAATCCATTCTTAATAGAACCTAAAAAAACAAGCAGCTTACTAATTAAATTATCATTTTTTTCTTGCATATTTCTTGAGTTATCTCCTTAAATTATGTTAGATACATTGTATCATAATGTTTTATATGTTTCAAGTTAATATTCAATTAAAATATATTACAAATTAATGAAAAAACCTATCTATTTTTATAGATAGGTTCAAAAAATTATTGTAATGTTCTTCTATAAACTGGAAAGNATATTTCTATTCCAAATCTGCCCATATTATAATACGCATTAATTTTACCNTGCATATGCACAACAAGCCTTTTTGTAATAGACAAACCTAGCCCCGTTGTTCTCTTCGTCCTTGATTTATCGGTGGTATAAAATCTATCAAAAATATTATCTATTTCCTCTTTATCTATATCATAGCTAAGATTTTCCATAACAAAATACACATTCTCATTTTTTTTGTACAATTCAACAATCAGTTCTTTTTCACCATGAATAAGAGCATTTGCCACAAGGTTTTCTATCACTCTTTCAAGTGCCTCGGCATCAGCTTTTATAAAAATATCTGACGCAGATAAATTAAGACTTACCTGAAAACTTTTTTCTATAAAGCTTTCATAATAAGAAAGTAGTTTTTGCCTAACAATTTCAGAAAAATTAACCTTTTGAATATCAAAATTAATTTCCCCTGTTTCAATCCTCGTATATTCAAAAAGCTGTGATATAAGCTTTTTCGTGCTTTCTATCCTAATGTTAATCGCATTTATATATTCAATCCTCTTATGTTCGTCTAAATCCTTACTCTGCAACATCTTCAGATACCCCGATATCGAGGTAAGCGGTGTGCGTAAATCATGGGAAACATTAGTAATGGTTTGCTTAAAAATTAAATTAGAGTGACGTATTTCCCGTTTAAACTGCTTATTATTATTAATAAAAACATTCATTTCATCAACAACTGCTTGTATTTCCTTAGAAGAAATTTGAGTGGTAATTTCAAGGTTTGTATCCTCATTTTGAATAAATTTAAGTTGCTTTACATAGTTTTTAAGCTCAAATTTATATAAAAGCAATTTTATAATTAAAAAAATTACTATGATTGATAAAATAGTTATTATAATAAGCATACATTTCCTCTTTGCAGTGTTTTGTAAATAAAAGCAGGAGATAGAATTTGCACCTTTTTAGCTACTTGATATCTGCCTTTTTAAAAGAAATAAGTCCTATAATAGATGTTGAAATTAAATAAATAGCAGCCATAATAACGCCGTTTCTAAGGCTTTCCTCACTTGGATGCAATGACATAATATTAGATATTCCACCTTCAAGATAATAGTTTTCCAGTTTAATATCCTTAAAAGCCATATTGCCAAGTATTAAAAGACTTCCAACAGTTGTGCATGAAATGATATTAAGTGCCATTGCACCGGCTGTACTTCTAGTTACCATAGCTATCATTACAAATAATGAGGTAAAAGCAAATATCAATAAGATTTCTACACCTATGACCTTAAAAATTTCAAAGGCAGTAGCAGTAGTTTCTCCAAAGCCATATATTATAGAAACTAAAGTAACATTAACGATTTTATTAAAAATAAGATAGATAAGACTCAGTGCCATAGAAACGATAACCTTGGAAAAATAAATACTAGTTCTGCTAAAGCCTCTTGACACAACNTTCTTCATTGTTCCTTGAGAAAATTCAGTAGAAACAAAGAGAGATATAACAACACAAATCATAATTATATATACTTGATATGATTCACCAGGAGGCAATTCAGATACACCTTTGATAGAAAAATATTCCTTAATATCAAATTCCTCACCCTTTGCGGCGTAATTTGCTTTTTCGGCTTCAACACTATTATATATCACCTCAGTAGATGAGTCAAGAGTCTTACCTGCCTTAACATCATCAGCAGCATTTTCGTACATGCTAATAGCCAAATCTGCCGACATATTTACAATAATCATCATTAATATTGAAAAAACTACAATTAGCCCCGAGCATATATAAAAGCTTTTTAAGCTAAATAGCTTTTTAAAATCTGTTTTTATTAAATTAATCATTATTAATTCTCCTTAAAAATTTATATTAAAATATTTTTAACCCATTAAATTCATAAAGTAGTCTTCAAGGTCTTGCCCTGCCATCTGCAAGGAATAAACGCTTACTCCATTAGTTACCAGTTCCTTATTAACAATTTCAGGTCTGTCCAACATATCAAAAACTCTGATATAATTATTTTCTAGCACATCAAATTGTTTTGTGCCTAAAATTGTTTCAAGAATATTTGCAGCCCTAGCAGGATTATCAACGCTTATTTTGAGCGAACGCTTACACCTGTCGTAAAGCTCCTCAGATTTAAATTCATCAATAAGCACACCTTTTTTGATAATGCCATATCGGGTAGCTATTTTCGATAATTCCCCTAAAATGTGACTTGAAATTAAAATAGTGATTCCCATTTCTCTATTTAGCCTTTGAAAAAGCTCNCGCATTTCCTTAATGCCTGAGGGGTCAAGCCCATTAATCGGTTCATCAAGCATTAAAAAATCTGGATTACCTATTAAAGCAATGCCTATGCCAAGCCTTTGTTTCATACCTAGTGAAAANTTTTTAACATTTTTTGANCCAACATCATTAAGCCCTATNATTTCTAAAATATTTTCAATTTTTTTATTATCATTTACCCCTAATAGCCTTGAATAAATAGCTAAATTTTCTTTTGCTGATAAATTGACATGGACAGCAGGATATTCTATAATAGTTCCTATTCTTTTACGGTGCTGATTCAAGCTTTTACTTCCAAATAGCTCAATACTGCCTTCACTTGTAGCGGCAAGGCCCGAAACCATTCTTATTAGAGTAGTTTTTCCAGCGCCGTTCTCACCAATAAAGCCATAAATATCACCTTGTTTAACAGTCATATTCACTTGACTGACTACTTTTTTTCCTGCATAAACCTTAGTAAGTCCAGAAGTTTTTAATATTGTATTCATAAAATCCCCCTTGATTTTTTTGTATATAAATCCTATGTCTATAATAATATATTTAAATAATTAAATTGTCTTTAAGCAAATCTAAAGAAAAAATAAAGTTTTTTAATTTTAAAAGCCCATGTGTGAAGATGAAATCTTGACAAATATCAAGTTTTATTGTATTATTATAGTTGCTGACACAGTAAAAACCTTATTTTTGGGAGCATCTCTCCGGTGTTTCCATATTACATCGCATATGTTATGTTATATTTATCCTTTAAAAGGAAGTTGTCAGCAACGTGCTTTTGGGCATTAGTTAGTATTAATGAATATAAAATATATGTTAGCTTTTGAAAGGAGAACGAATATGGGTTTGAATATTACAGAGAAAATNTTAAAATCGCATATCGTTGACGGTGAATACAAGAAAGGCACNGAAATCGGTATAAAAATAGACCAAACATTAACGCAGGACGCAACGGGTACTATGGCTTATCTACAATTTGAGGCAATGGGAATAGACCAAGTAAAGACTGAGCGTTCTGTTGCTTATATTGACCATAATACACTGCAAAGCGGATTTGAAAATGCTGATGACCATAAATACATAGCTACTGTCGCAAAAAAGCATGGAATATATTTTTCAAGACCAGGTAATGGTATTTGTCACCAGGTACACCTTGAGCGTTTTGGAAAACCAGGAAAAACTTTAATTGGCTCTGACAGCCATACTCCTACCTGTGGTGGGTTAGGCATGATAGCTATCGGTGCAGGAGGTCTTGATGTAGCTGTCGCTATGGGTGGGGGGGCTTATTATATCCCCGTACCTGAAGTGGTTAATGTTAGGCTTTCAGGGAAGCTTAGTGACTGGGTTTCTGCTAAAGATGTTATTTTAAAGGTACTTGAAATTCTTACCGTTAAAGGCGGCGTCGGTAAAATCATTGAATACACTGGTGAAGGTGTAAAGACACTTTCCGTTCCTGAGCGTTCCACAATTACAAATATGGGCGCTGAGCTTGGTGCTACTACCTCTATCTTCCCCTCTGATGAGGTTACTTTACAATTTTTAAAAGCTCAAGGAAGAGAAGAGGATTTTTCCTATGTTCTACCTGATGAAGATGCACTTTACGACAGAGTTATTGATATTAACTTAAGCGAGCTTGTTCCTCTTGCTGCTTGTCCTCATAGCCCCGATAATATTAAAAGAGTTGATGAAATTGGTGCAATTAAAATCGATCAGGTGTGTATAGGCTCATGCACTAACTCTTCATTTCAAGATATGTTAAAGGTTGCGCATATTCTCAAAGGGAAAACTGTTCACCCCGATGTTAGCTTGACTATTACTCCCGGCTCTAAACAGGTATATAATATGATGGCACAAAGCGGTGCATTATTTGATATAATCGATGCCGGCGCAAGAATACTTGAGAGTGCTTGCGGCCCTTGTATCGGAATGGGGCAAGCGCCAAATAGCGGAGGTATTTCACTGCGTACATTTAATAGAAACTTCCTAGGCAGGAGTGGTACACGTGATGCTCAGGTTTACTTAGTATCACCAGAAACAGCTGCTGTATCTGCTATTAATGGCTTTTTCTCAGACCCCAGAGTTATGGGAGATATGCCAAAATACATTATGCCTGAAAAGTTTTTAATAAACGATAATATGATTACTCCACCCGTTTCAGCTGAAAAATCAGATGAGGTTGAGGTTGTTCGTGGTCCTAATATTAAACCATTCCCATTAAATGTAGAATTAGGTGATGAAATCACTGCTGAGGTTTCTCTCAAAGTTGGTGATAACATTACAACCGACCATATTATGCCGGCGGGAGCTAAGATTTTACCATTGCGTTCCAACATTCCTGCTATATCGGAATATTGTTTTGAAGTATGTGATTCTGATTTCGCAAAAAGAGCTAAGGATTTAGAAAGAAGCATTGTTGTCGGCGGCTCAAACTATGGGCAAGGCTCATCGAGAGAGCATGCGGCTCTTGCACCTCTTTATTTAGGAGTAAAGGCTGTGATAGCAAAGTCATTTGCAAGGATTCACCGTTCTAATTTGATAAACAATGGTATTCTGCCACTTACATTTATTAATGAGAGCGACTATGATAAAATAAACCAAGGCGATGCATTAGAACTTCCTAATATCAAGCAAATTGTGAAATCCGATGGTATAGTAGAAATCATAAATAAAACCACTGGTGAAGTGATTAAGGCTGAGGCTNNNCTTTCTCCAAGAGCTAGAGATATGATTTTATTAGGTGGATTAATCAATTTGATTAAATCCAAGGCTTAGAAAATGGTAGTGATATGGGAAAATTTCTGCCTATTAAAAACGGTCTAACTGCTAATCAGCTAAAAATCATTGCTATTATAGCGATGACTCTTGACCATTTTGCATGGTTATTTGTAAGTGTTATTTCCCCTATCGGACAAGCAATGCATATCATTGGCAGACTCACCTCCCCTATTATTTGCTTTCTTTTAGTAGAAGGCTATCACCATACAAAGAGCTTTAGTAATTATCTGCTTAGATTAGGTGCTTTTACCATTATTTCAGCTTTCGCATATACTTTTTTTATTAGTGGAAAGCTATTCCCTATTGAAAATTTAAGCATGATATTCACCTTGCTTTTAGGTTTAATATCACTGAAAATATATGATTCTAAGTTAAATAGCATTTTAAAAGCTATAATTTTAATAGGTCTAATATTTTTAAGTACATATGGTGATTGGTCTATTTTTGGATTACTATTTATTCTCGCTTTTCATATTGGTCACTACAATAAAAAGCTTCAAATTTTTAATTTTGCAGTTGTAGGATTTTCGTGGGGGTTAAGTGCTGTAATTTCTGCTATAATAAATAATGAAATATGGTATTTTAACCTGTTTCAATTTGCTGTTTTACTTTCAATTCCCTTTCTTATGCTCTATAACGGTAAGAAAGGAACAAAAAATCATTTTGGAAAATGGTTTTTCTACATTTATTACCCACTGCATTTAATAATAATAAAACTAATAAAATTAATGTAATAAGGAGTGTCTATGGAAAATAAGATTAAGATGTCTACACCTTTAGTTGAAATGGACGGAGATGAAATGACAAGAATCATATGGCAAAAGATAAAGGATATTCTTCTACTGCCATATGTTGATTTAAATACTGAATACTATGACTTAGGACTTGTGCATAGAAATGAAACAAATGATAAGGTAACTATTGATAGTGCAAATGCTACTTTAAAATATGGTGTTGCAGTAAAATGTGCTACAATTACACCTAATGCAGCAAGAATGCCTGAGTACAATCTAAAAGAAATGTGGAAATCTCCCAATGGTACAATCCGTGCAATTTTAGATGGAACAGTATTTAGAAGTCCTATTTTAGTGAAAGGTATAAATCCTTATATTCCAACATGGACAAAGCCTATTACAATAGCTCGTCATGCTTATGGAGATATCTATAAAAACACCGAAATGAAAGTGGAAAAAGGCACAAAGGCTGAGCTTGTAATCACTGATAAGAATGGTAAAGAAACACGCTCAACCATTCACAATTTTGAAAATACTGACGGTATTATCCAAGGAGTTCATAACACTAAGGAAAGTATTTCCAGCTTTGCACGTGCTTGTTTTAATTACGCTCTTGATACTAAGCAGGATATATGGTTTTCTACAAAGGATACTATTTCTAAACAATATGACCATACCTTTAAAGATATTTTCCAAGAAATATACGACGCTGAATATGATGAAAAGTTTAAATCAGCAGGGATAGAATATTTTTATACCTTGATAGATGATGCTGTGGCTAGAGTTATTCGTTCTGAGGGTGGATTTATTTGGGCTTGTAAAAACTATGACGGAGATGTAATGAGCGATATGGTAGCTACTGCATATGGCAGCCTAGCTATGATGACCTCGGTACTTGTTTCTCCTAGTGGTGTTTATGAGTACGAGGCTGCTCATGGTACGGTTCAACGCCATTATTACAAGCATCTTAAGGGCGAAAGCACCTCTACAAACTCAGTTGCCACAATTTTTGCATGGAGTGGCGCTTTAAGAAAACGTGGCGAGCTTGATAATAATCAAGAGCTTGTTAATTTCGCTGAAAAGCTGGAAAAGGCTACAATTACTACTATTGAAGATGGGATTATGACCGGTGATTTAACAGCACTTTCTACGCTTTCAAATAAGAAAAAGGTTGACACTGAAACCTTTCTAATTGAAGTAAACAACAGATTGAAAAATCTTGTATAAATTCACAAATACAAAATAAGGGGTGATATAATTGTATAAAAGCAACAATATTTCAAATTCTGTTATTAGACGGTTACCCCGCTATTATCGCTTTTTAGGGCAATTATTAAAGCAGAATGTCACTAAAATTTCCTCAAGAGAGCTATCTGAAAGAATGCGTGTCACTGCCTCACAAATCAGACAGGACTTAAATTGTTTTGGAGGTTTTGGTCAGCAGGGTTATGGATACAATGTTGAGGCACTGAGAGATGAAATAGCAAAAATTATAGGTATTGATAAGCAGCTAAAGGCAATTTTAATTGGTGCTGGTAATTTAGGAAGAGCAATTACAATGCACCTAGATTTTGAAAAAAATGGTTGCAAGCTTATAGGTATCTTTGATAATAATCTTGCTATTGAAAATTTACAGATTGCTAACCTGCCTATAAGCCATATCAATAATTTAAAAAACTTTTGCTTAAAAGAAAAGCCTGATATTGCTATTTTATGTATTCCTAGGGATAGTGCAAAGGAAATTGTTCAAAATTTAATTGACCTTAATGTTAAAGCCTTTTGGAACTTTTCTCACTATGATATAAATCTGGAATTTGATGATATTATTGTTGAAAATGTGCATTTAAGCGATAGTTTACTCACCCTTGCATATAATGTAAATAATCAAATCGATAGACAAGACTAATTGTACTTGACTTTTTTAAATTTATTAGTATAATAAAATTAATAGCAAGCGATGACGGGGATATGCATTTCTTTGATGATTTTTAGAGAGAAAGCGGTTGGTGTAAGCTTTTATGAATCATTGACTTGTCCCACCCTTGAGCTTTCATACGATGAGTATGGACGGTTTCCCCCGTTAAAGGATAATGAGGTTAGCGTTTAGTCGCTAAATTCAGGTGGTACCGTGGAATTTAGAAATCATTTCACCCTGTATTATGCAGGGTGATTTTTATTTTAGGAGGATTAATATGAAACTTGATAAGCTGATTTCCGATAGGTTTAAGGAGCGTCCTTCGGAATGTGTGATTGACAGCCATGCTTTTATGGTTCGTGGTGGATATATAAAAGCAGTGGCAAATGGAATTTACAGCCAATACCCTGCTTTAAAACGTGTTAGCAAAAAAATTGAAAATATCATTCGGGAAGAAATGGATAAAATCGACGGTCAAGAGGTACTTTTCCCTGTTGTTTTACCGGCAAGTCTTTGGGAAGAATCAGGAAGATTTGAAAGCGTCGGTAGTGAGCTTTTACGTTTTAAAGACAGAAATAATTCTCAAATGGTTTTGGGTATGACGCATGAAGAGGCTTGCGTTCACCTAGTGCGTGAATATGGTCATAGCTATAATAGATATCCATTTATGCTATATCAAATTCAGACAAAGTTTAGAGATGAGGCACGTTCAAGAGGTGGACTTATCCGTGTGCGTGAATTTACTATGAAGGATGCTTATTCTTTCCATACATCTCAGGAGGATCTTCAAGATTATTATGATAAATGCTTTAAAGCTTATCAAAGGATATTCGCACGTGCAGGTATTCCTGAAGTTATAAGTGTAGAGTCAGATTCTGGTATGATGGGTGGTAGCCTTTCGCATGAATTTATGCTGCTTACTCCTATTGGTGAGGATAGCATTGCTGTTTGTGAAAAATGTGGATACAGAGCTAATATGGAGGCTGCTAAGTCAATTATTGTAAACAATAGTGATGAACAGCTTAAAAACCTTGAGCTAGTAAAAACCCCAGACCAAAAAACTATTGAAGATGTGTGCAATTATTTAAAAAAGCCTGTTGAAAGTTCATGTAAAGCTGTTGTTTATCAAAAAGATTCTGATAATTCTTTTGTAATTATATTTACAAGAGGCGATATTGAGGTAAATGAAACTAAGGTAAAAAACTTTATAAAAGATAATATTCACCCTGCATTAATTGATGAAGAGTCAGGTATAACTGCCGGATTTATTGGTCCTAAGGATTTAAAATTAAATGGAAAATACACAGTTTTATTCGATTCTTCCCTAAAGGGCGTGAAAAATATAGTAGCCGGTGCTAATAAAATTGATTATCACTATACCGGATTAAACTTTGGCAGAGATATTGAAGAGCCTCAATTTAATGATTTTGCAAAAATTATAGATGGTGGCATTTGCCCTAGCTGCAACGAAAATTCTATTAGTATCAAGAGAGGAATTGAGGTTGGAAACATATTTCAGCTTGGCACAAAATACACAAAATCTATGAATATGCAATATCTAGATAAAAATGGGCAAAGTCAATATCCTATTATGGGGTGCTATGGTATAGGAGTCGGCAGACTTGCAGCATCTGTTATTGAAGAAAAGCACGATAAATTCGGTCCTATATGGCCTATTTCAATAGCTCCATGGCAGGTTCATCTTTGCTGTGTTCGTGCTGATGATAAAAATGCTAAAGCCATAGCCGATAATTTATATAATTCACTGCAAGCAAGTGGAATTGAAGTCATTTATGATGATAGAGATGTGAGAGCAGGAGTTATGTTTTCCGATGCTGATTTAATAGGCTCACCAATTAGAGTTATTGTCAGTCCTAGAAATCTTGAGAAAGGAATTGTTGAAATAGTTACCCGAGATAAACAGATAAGTATTAATGCTAGCGTTGATTCTGCTGAAGATGAAGTCAAAAATCTGATTAAAAAGCTTTTTGATGAAATTGAAGAAAAAGCTAATAATTTCTAACCAAATATTATAATTTTTAAAAACCTTGCTTAAATAAGCAAGGTTTTTATCATATTTTTTTAAATTAATTCTGATTTTACTTGACAAAATTAAAATCAGTGTATATAATGTACTTATTGCATAAGTTCATTATCACTTTGGAGGTAAATGTGGAAATATTAATAGCTGCAAACACAGGGCAACCTATTTATGAACAAATTACTAATCAAATAAAAGCAAAAATAATGGAAGGAGAAATAAAATCAGGTGATAGCTTACCTTCAATGAGGGCACTTGCTAAAATGCTTCATATAAGTGTCATTACAGTGCAGCGGGCATATGAGGATTTACAAAGAGATGGCTTTATAGAAACTACCATAGGTCGTGGTACGGTTGTTGCAATGATTGACAAAGCAATACTACAAGAAGAAGCGCAGCGTCAAATTGAAGAAAGCTTAGAAAATGCTGTTGAAATAGCAAAACGTTCTGCTATATCGCTTGATGTACTTCAATCAATTTTAAAGTTATTTTATGAAAGGAATGAAAATATATGAATGTAATTGAAATTAATAACATTAGCAAAAGCTATACTGACTTTCAGCTCAAGGATGTAAGCTTTAATGTCAAGGCAGGTACTATAATGGGTTTTGTAGGAGAAAATGGCGCCGGAAAAAGTACAACAATAAGTGCTATTTTAGATTTGATACAATCAGATAGTGGTAATATAAAGATATTTAACATTCCTGCTCATAATTTTCCTATTTATAAAAAGGAGGATATTGGAGTTGTTTTTGATGAACTGCAATTTCCGGAGATTTTAACAGCAGAACAAATATCAAAAATTTGTATAAAAATATATAAAAATTGGGATAATTCAATTTTTGCAAGTTATTGTAAGAGATTTTCACTTCCTCTTGGGAAACCTGTAAAGGATTTTTCACGAGGTATGCAAATGAAATTGAATATAGCCGTAGCACTATCACATAATGCTAAGCTATTAATAATGGATGAGCCGACAAGTGGACTTGATCCCATTGTACGTGATGATATACTAGATGTTTTTTTAGATTTTGTGCAAAATCCTAATAATTCAATTTTTCTCTCATCTCATATAACTAGCGACTTAGAAAAAATAGCAGATTATATTACTTTTATACACCAAGGCAAAATTCTAATGACAGAAAGCAAGGATAATTTAATTTATGATTATTCTATAATTCGTTGTGGTAAGGATGANTTTGAACAAATATCTAAGCAAGAGATTATTTCATTTAAAAAAGAAACAATGCAATANTCAGTATTAGTAAAAAATAAAAAAAAGCTGCAAAATAAATATCCGAAATTGATTTTTGATAATCCTAAAATTGATGAGATAATGTTATTATTAGTGAAAGGAAACAGATAAATGAAGGGTTTAATTTTAAAAGATTTCTATTTAATAAAAAAACATATAGTTTTATTATTAATAATAGTAATTGCCTTTTCTTTTTCATTTTATGAAAGCAATACTATAATCTATCAATCAATTTTTTCAGCATTGATTACTGGAAGTACAGTTATGACTACATTTGCATATGATGAACAAAGGAAATGGACTAGATTTGCACAAACTATGCCTATTTCAAGAAAACAATATATTTGTAGTAAATTTTTATTTACAATAATTATGTCAACAATGGGTGCTGCAATAGGTGTAATAACTTCATTTATTGCAAGCTTAATAAACTCAAATATCTCCATAAATGCAAGCTCAGTAATATTTTCTTTGATTTTTGCGACTTTAATAGGAGTTTCATTAAACACGATTCTTATACCATTATTATTAAAATTCGGAGTAGAAAAAACAAGAATAATGAGATTTTTTGTATTAGGTATTCCTATGGCGGTAATTGTATTAATCACAGGTATATTAAAAGAAAACTTTGAAATATCGCAAGAGTTTATATTAGGGTTAAAATTTATTATCCCTATTTCATTAATTATTTTTATCTATATAATTTATTTAATATCTGTAAGAATATTTAAAAAGAAAGATATATGACACTTCCCCTACCCCATATCCAACACATCTCTAATCTGTTTTTTATATTGTTCTTTTAATATATGTGGTTCAATAATTTGTACCTTTGTACCAAATTGGAACAGCCAGCCGAAAAAAGGCTTGGGCTGTTCTGTTTTTATTTGCACTCTTACGGTAAAGCTATTATCGCCATCATCAGATATCCAGATATCTGTGCCAAATCTATCAATTACAGCATTTATAAGCGATTTATCAAAACGCAGCTTAACCTCTTCAGCCTCACCACTAAACATTGAAAATGTTGAATTAAGATAAGCAGAAAGCTTAAATCCATGAGGATATTTTTGTGCAGGCTCATCAAGAACAATCACATTTTCCATTCTATCAACACGAAAATTTGATATACTGTCATACTTTTCATAATAAGCAACAAGGTAATAACGCTCATCTTCCCAAGTTAAAGCATATGGTGAGCAAGTTCTAATTCCGTCACGATACCTTTTTTTCTTTCTCAAATCATAGTCAAAATATTTAAATGCAATCTTTTTTCTTTCAGCTATTGCACGATGAATAGCATCAACATTAATATAAATAAGCTCATTAATCGCCTTAACACGGTCAGCAATAAAAACCTGCCTCTGAATTTGTTTAGCCTCATATATGCTGGTTAATTTTTCTAACTTTTTTAAAAGCTCAGCAGACTTCTTTTCTGTAAGAAAGCGTGAAGAACAAACAGCATCAGCTAAAAGCTTTAGCTCGGGAGCTCAAATTCTCTGCTAACTACTTTATACCCCGCATTTGAACCACGACTACAAATAATATCTAGCCCATAAAGCTTTAACGCCTCGATATCCTCGTATAAAGCCTTTCGCCCTGCACTTATTCCATAAAGCTTTAGCTGAGAAATAATTTCTGGCATTGTGATTGAATGTTCCTCATCTGAGCGTTCTAAAAGTATTTTATATAANTAAAGAAGTTTTAAACGCTGGTTAGAATTTTTTACATTTTCAGACATAGCCACCTCTGTGTTTTATAGAAAAGTTTTCATCTTACTATCCTTTAAATCCTATTGGTTTTTTAAGCTTTTTTGTACTTGTTGATTTATTTTCGGCGTCAATAACCTTACTAGGTGCAGGAAGTGATTCATCGCCAGTATCTTCAATTTCCTCTACATCATCTTTATCAAGTACAAGAACAATAGCTGATGAACGTGTGACAAACATTACCTTTCCATATGTATAATTTTCAATTTTATCATAAAGACGCCCTGCACTGATTGTACCATCATAAACAGTATAGGTGCTATTTGCTACATATCCTATTTTGTCTATAAATGGTAAAAAAGCAAATATAGCCTCGCTGTCATATTCATTATCAGGCTCTTTAATAAGCTTTATCACACGTCCTATTTCAAAAGGCTTTTTACCATAATAATGATTAATTCCTGTAATTGTCACGAAATAANTGTTATCCATAATGCACCTCCTAATTTGTTGTTTCTAATATCTTTACTATATTATAACAAAGGAAGTGTATCATTTACAGGACATTTAATAATAGAGCTTTCTATCCTAAAGCCTACACTTATTCACAATATCGTTTTACAATGGTTTTAAGTGCTTTAATATTCTTGTCATTGACAATGTAGGCGACTTACATTTATTTTATCACATTTGGAAGTATTAATCAATTGATTTTTAACTAAATATTAATTTTTTAAAATAACACTTGAATTATATAAAAAAATAGTGCTATAATAGTTCAATAATGAACTATTATAGCAGAGGTAATTTTATGGATAAAAACAAGATAAGACTTTATCTTCCATACTTAAATATGACGTGGAAGGTTACAAAATGGTATAACTCATGCTTTATATAAATACAAGAAAAGTATAATTTAAAGTCAAACGAAAGAGATGTTTTTCTTTTTCTATATAATAATAATGAACTTAAGCAGTATCAGCTATATGGGTAGTACTATTTCTCAAGGGAAAGAAAACATATTTGCGTTTACGCCTCAAACATATGCGACCGGTTATGCCCGTTATATTACCATGCTTAGCACTTGGACTAGCTCCTTTCATTATGCAAGGTACTGAATCGATACTGATGATTACATTCAATACCTCCTTGCAAAAATATGGCAGTGATTTAGCTGTTGGTGCTATGACAATTTTAAGTACTGTTATGCAATTCACTCTTTTACCACTTATGGGACTTTCACAGGGTGCACAACCAATTATTAGCTATAACTTTGGGGCGAGAAATAGTAAGCGTGTAAAGTCAGCTTTTATGGCACTGCTTAAAGCTTCGATAATTTTTTCAGCAGCTCTTTGGCTTGCTATTGAGCTATTCCCAAATATTTTCGCTAGAATATTTATAGCTGATACACAATTAATAGAATACGCAGCTAAGTATTTAAGAATTTATATAGCTACAAGCGCTCTTATGGGAATACAGATAGCTTGTCAACAGACTTTTATTGCTATTGGTAATGCAAAAACCTCACTCTTTTTAGCTTTACTGAGAAAAGTATTTTTGCTAATTCCTCTTATATATATTCTCTCTTTATTTATTAATAACAAAGTTACTGCAGTATTTATGGCTGAACCTATTGCCGACTTTATAGCAGTGACAGCAACGGCAATTTTATTTATATTGCAGTTTAAAAAAGCTATAAATTTACTTAACAGCGATAAATTAAAAATATCATACTAATATATTTCTTAAAAGAAATAACTTTTGCAAAAGTAATCTGAAAACATAATAAAACTAACTGCCACAAGTTAATTCTCGTGGCAGTTAATAATTTTTACAGGAAATTATCCTTTTATTTAGATTAGTAAGGTTCTCAGCATCCGCAGGAAGTCCTTATTATTCCATGTCCACNGGCAATGTTTCCTTTGCAGCTAAATGTTGTTGAAAAACTTGAATTTTATTTATATTCTAAATCAAATACGAGTTNTTTCAGTTCTTTTTAATTTATAAAAATGGGCAAGTCCGATTGGAATTGCCCACTCTTTATACTAATTATGCGATTTTTCTTTCTTGAACTGATTTCTGCAACAAATCGTGTAGGCTTGATGTAAAGATATGTTTTCTAATGTTTTAGTCGTTCAAAGGCTTCATCGTTGGGAAGAGAAGAACATCTCTAATGCTCGCACAATTTGTCAAAAGCATAACAACCCTATCAATACCTATGCCTATGCCTCCGGTAGGCGGCATACCATATTCTAAAGCGTTGATAAAATCCTCATCAATATCATTTGCCTCTTCATCGCCCTGTGCCTTTAGCTTCATTTGTGCTTCAAACCTTTGTCTTTGGTCTATTGGATCATTAAGCTCTGAAAAAGCATTTGCATGCTCCCTGCCAACGATAAAAAGCTCAAATCTTTCTGTAAAGCCTTTATCAGTGGGTTTTTTCTTTGCTAAGGGTGAAATTTCAACAGGATGCTCAGTAACAAAAGTCGGTTGAACTAAATTTTTCTCACAATATTCTTCAAAGAACAGATTTAAAATATCACCTATTTCATGCCTTTGCTCAAACTCAATATGATGCTCTTTAGCTAAGCTTCTAGCTTGCTCAAGAGTTTTTATCTCATTAAAATCAACACCTGAATATTTTTTAACACAATCAAGCATAGTTATACGTTCAAATGGCTTGGAAAAATCAATTTCTACATCACCATAAGATACCTTTTCCGTACCTAAAACCTTTTTGGCTACTGTACGAATAAGATTTTCAGAAAGCTCCATCATTCCGTGAAAATCAGTATATGCTTGATAAAGCTCAAGCAAGGTAAATTCGGGATTATGTCTTACTGAAATTCCTTCATTTCTAAAAACTCGTCCAATCTCATAAACCTTATCGAAACCACCTACTATCAATCGTTTCAAATATAATTCAAGCGAAATCCTTATATGCATTTCCAAATCCAAGGCATTATGATGAGTGTTAAATGGACGTGCCGCAGCACCACCTGCAACAGTTTGCAAAACAGGTGTTTCTACTTCTAAAAAGCCATTATTATCTAAAAAGTTTCTAATTTCTCTAATAATTAATGAACGCTTGACAAATACATCCTTTACCTCGGGATTAGCTATTAAATCAAGGTATCTTTTCCTATACCTTTCCTCTTTATCACGAAGTCCATGCCACTTTTCCGGCAAAGGCAATAAAGCCTTGGACAGCAGCTCAACGCCTTGTGCATGAATGGATATTTCGCCCTTTCTAGTTTTAAATACAAAACCAGAAACGCCTATAATATCACCTAAATCCCATTTTTTAAAAGCAGCAAAAGCTTCTTCACCTATATCATTCATTCTAACGTAAATTTGTATTCTACCACTAGAATCTCTTATATCAATGAAATTTGCCTTTCCCATATCACGCCAGCTTGTTATCCTGCCGGCAATAGATACGGTTTTACCATCAAGCTCTTCAAAATTTTCAACTATATTTTTAGCATATGAATCAACGGGGTAAGCAGTTTTTTCATAGGGGTTCTTACCCTCTTGTATCAACGCTTGCAGCTTTTCTATACGAATACGATTTTGCTCAGACATCTCCTCAAAATCTAAAGCTTCATTATTTAAATTATCTTCAATATTGCTCATTAAACATCCTCCACAACTACTTTGTAATATCAATTATCTCAAATTTTTGAATACCTCCGGGAGTTTCAAACTCAACAACAGAACCAACTGCATGTCCAAGCAATGCTGCCCCCATAGGTGATTCATCAGAAATTTTACCTTTTTTTACATCCACTTCTTGAGAGCCTACAATGTGCAGCTTCATCAAAGCGCCGGTCTTTAAGTTTTTAACATCTAACTTGTTACCAACATTGACCACCTCGGTAGAAAGCTCATCTTCATCTAAAATTTTCACATTCATCAAGGTTTGTTCTATTTCAGCAATCTGTGCTTCTATCAAGCCTTGCTCATTCTTAGCCTCATCATATTCACTATTTTCTGATAAATCGCCAAATGATAATGCCGTCTTAATTTTTTCAGACACTTCCTTACGCCTTACAGTTTTTAATACCTCAAGCTCATGTTCTAGCTTTTTTAATCCATCTTCTGTTAAAATAGTTTGCTTAGCCATATATTTAATCCTTCCTTATTAAAGTATTTTTTTAATTCAACAATAAACTAACAGCTTTAGAAAGCTGAGTATCAGTGCTTTCATCAAGAGTGCCTATTTTACTTTCAAGACCAGCGGGCAAGCTGACTAAAAAGTCGGGTTTAACTCCACTTTTATTAAAAGTAGATTCACTAATACTGATTTCAGATACTGGAATTCTTATTGCAGTAGAATCTTTAAAGGTGAAAACCTTCATCTGCAAGCCATTCCCCTTAGTAGTTGAGCCAATAATATTTGCTTCTCGCCCATGCTTTAATGAAAGGGCAAATACCTCACCACAATAAGAAGTACCCGAATCAACAAGAACAGCTGTATTACCTTGTAAATATTCAGTATTTTCCACTTTAATTATATCAGTTGATTTGTTTTCACTTATTCCTGAAATAACAAAATCAGAAGGCAAAAGCTGATTTAAAACACCTTGTAATGCAGAAAGTTCTCCCTCAAAGGTTTGCCTTACATCGAAAATAAAGCTCTCCGCCCCTTGTTCTTTTAAGGATTTTAAGGAGGAGCTTAATTGTTCGGCAGTGGTATCATTAAAGGCTCTAATCCTAATATATCCTACCTTTTCAGATAACAACTTATTATACACTGAAGTGATATTAATTCTTTGGTGAACCAAGTCGAAAATCATTGCCTCACCATTTCGAATTATTTTAATGTTGACTTTTGAGCCTTCAGCACCTGTCATCAAAGATCGTGCCGAAGTGATAGACATATTCTTAGTTGATTCAGCATTAATTTCTGTTATTACGTCGCCGACCTTAAGCTCATTAGCACTTGCCGCAGAATTATTGTATACAGCCGTTATTTCAAAATATCCGCTGCTTTCATTTGCTATTTCAACACCTGCACCTATAAGCACNCCTTGTGTTTTCATTTGATAAAAATAATAATCTTGAGAAGTCATATACTGAGATAAATTATCATCTAAACCATTAATAAAGCCATCAGCAATTTCTCTTATAATATCATCTTCATTCAACTCGCCAAAATAATTCGCCCTTAAAACAAGGTCAATGTCATTAACCTTGCTTTGAATCTTTTCTCTCTCTTCAATGCCTGTTACCTTTGAGCTAATATCTGTTTTAAAAATAGCCCAAGAAATAACAAACGTTATAGCACAGCTAATAGCAATTAAGCTGATAGCTACACCTAAGGAAATTCTTTTGTTCATAAAAAATCCTTTCGGGAATTAATATAAAAAATTAATTCCCTAAAAATTATATATTTATTAATATGCGTAAATAAATTTAATATGAGGATAATAGCTAATCGGCTCAGTAGGCACATTGTTTTTTCTGATTTCAAAATGAAGGTGAGGTCCTGTTGATAATCCTGTGCTTCCGACTCTGCCCAAAGCATCTCCCCTTTTCACACGCTGCCCCTCAGAAACTACTGCTGAGCCCGTCTGCATATGTGCATAGAATGTTGTATATCCGCCACCATGGTCTACTGTCACATATGTACCATATCCACCGCCATAGCCATATTGATTTACTAGAATAACTACACCGTCATTAGCAGAAACGATTGTTTTTCCATTAATCGCTTCACCCTGTGCATTTCTTCCGGCAATATCATTGCCCTTATGATTTGGATTAGGTGCAAAATCACGCCTTCCAAAAGGTGAGGTGATTGTGTAATATCCGGGCATTGGCCAGCCCCACTCTCCACCTTCAAACTCGGTATCCTTTCGTGATTTTTCTTCTATAAGCTTAGTGATCAATGCTTCCATTTCTTCAATCTGCTTTTGTGTGGCTTTCTTTTTATTTTGTGATTGGGCTTTTGCATATTCAGCATCATCTACAAGACTACCATACTTATTTAAATCCTTTTGATATTGAGCAGTTTGTTCTCTTTCCTTGGAAACAAGTGACTCATACTTTTTCAAATCCTCTTCAAGTGCCTGCCTTTGCTCCTCAAGTNCCTGCTTTTCACCTTCAAGCACTTGTTTATCATTTTCAAGATTCTCAATATTTTCTTTTAAATCGGTCATAAACTGTACGTTCTGCTCTGTTATATTTTCAGTAAACTTATAATTAAGCATCATACTGAAAAAATCACCAGAACCCATTAAAACATTTATAAAATCATCATTTCCCGATATGTACAGCGCTCTTATCTTCTCAGCGAAAAGGACTAAATTTTCATCTATTTCTGTTTGAGTATCAGCTATTTCTGTTTCTTTTTGCTTAATCTGATTTTCTTTTTCAGTGATTTCAGCTTGCTTTGTTTTAATTTGCGAATCTAAGTTTCCAAGCTGACTAGAATAATCATCGATAATTTGTTCAGATAATAGGAGCTTTTGCATTACTGCCTCTTGAAGCTTTTTTGCATTTTCTAAATCATCTTTATATTTTTCAATATCACTTTCATATTGCTCAAGCTGTTTTTTCCCTTGCTCAATTTTCTTTTCAAGGTCTGTCACTTCATCAGCAAAGGCAATATTACCAGTATAAAAGCCAAAGCACATCACAAGAGCTAAAACCGATGAAACCATAGCTAAAGCCTTTTTTCTGAAGGTTTTCTTAAATAATGACATAAGATACATCCTTTCGCATCAGACTTTCAAATGCTTACCCATAGAAATCATTGTACCAAAAGCACTTAAAGCAGCACCAAAGCCACAGTATAGAAGTAAAACAACTAAGCTTATTTCATTAAACTGTATGTTATCATGTATACCAAACGCTGTAAACAAGGCAGTGTTGCTATTAAACAAATCCATTACCGAGTTATACGACAATTTAGTGAGCAGCCAACATATAACGCCAGCAATTAATCCTATAATCATGCCCTCTACAAAAAAAGGCGTCCTTATAAAAGTATTAGTTGCACCTACGTATTTCATAATATTAATTTCCTTGCGACGAATAAAGACGCTAGTTCTTACAGCATTAGAAATAATTATCAATGATACCACAATCAGCGCAAATAATACAAATCCGAATATGATCATCAGAGTGGCACGCATATTTACTAAAAACCTTGCAAATTCATATGGTGCATTTACTGTTTCCACATCGTTAAAGGTAGAAATATTATCGACAGTATTAGAAATCAAAGAAATATCATCTAGCTTAATAATAAATGATTCCGGCATCGGATTTTCAAAAAGCTTATCAAAAATAACAGAATAGTCCTTATCATATCTTTGCTTAAATTCTTCCAAAGCTTCATCACTGGAGCGGTATTTAACTTCACGAACATTAGGAGTCTGCTTTAATTTTTCATGAAGAGTGTTTATTTGTTCCTCGGCAACGCCTTTATCCATGAAAACAACTACATCATTTAGCTCTTCAATATTAGAAATAATTATATTAAGATTCATCATAGCTAATGATGATATACCGGTCAAAAGCATAGAAACTAAAATAATACAAAAACTAGCAAAAGACATCAGCTTATTTTTCCAGATAGAACCAAAGCCTTGTTTAACAAGATAGGTAAAATTACTCCACTTCATCGCTGCCTCCAATTAACTCATCGAAAGAAATTTGCCCTCTCTTTAAATTGATAATTCTTCCGCCAAAGTATTTTACAAGGTCGTGCTGATGAGTAACCATCACTACTGTTGTGCCTTGATCATTAATAGTTTTAAGCATATCCACAATTTCATATGAAAGCTCAGGGTCAATATTTCCAGTCGGCTCATCAGCTATTAATAAGGGAGGGTCATTAGCCAATGCTCGTGCTAATGCTACTCTTTGCTGTTCTCCACCTGAAAGCTGGTGAGGATAAGCCTTTGCTCTGTCAGCTAAATTTACTAAGCTAAGTAAATACGGNACTCTTTGACGTATATATTTTTTNGATCTATTTGTAACTCTCAGTACAAACGCTATATTNTCATAAACAGTTAAATCTGGAATTAGCCTAAAGTCTTGAAAAACAACGCCGATTGTCCTTCTAAAATGTGCAATTTTTTTGCCCTTAAGCTTAGAAAGATTATATCCATTTACAAACACTCTACCCTCATTGGGAATAATTTCCCTGAGCATAAGCTTCATAAGAGTACTTTTACCCGCACCGCTATTTCCAACGATAAAGACAAATTCTCCGTCATCTATCCTCAGATTGACATCATTTAATGCAGCTATTCCACCTGAATAACGCACTTTTATATTCTTCATTTCAATCATGGAAAAACCTCGTATCATATAAGTCAAAAGTCACAAAAGTCACATTTTTTAATTATAATAGCATACAAGAAAATCAGGAGTAGGAAACTACCCCTAAATAATTCTAAAAATCAAATAACCATGCTAAGCAGTATTATTTAAAACTTAACAGGGTCAGCAGATAGATATTTTTTTACCATTAGTGCTATTTTAAAGATAATAGCATGATCAAATTCCCTCAAATCAAGGCCGGTAAGCTTTTTAATTTTATCAAGTCTATAAACCAAAGTATTTCTGTGTACAAAAAGCTTTCTTGAAGTTTCTGAAACATTAAGATTATTTTCAAAAAATCTTTGAATTGTAAATAAAGTTTCGTGGTCAAGCGATTCAATTGAGCCTTTTTTAAATACTTCCTTTAAAAAGGTTTCGCACAAAGTAGTAGGAAGGTGATAAATAAGCCTTGCAATACCTAGATTATCATAGCTGACTATGGACTTTTCAGTATCAAATACCTTACCCACCTCAAGNGCTATCTGAGCTTCTTTAAAAGAACGTGCAAGATCCTTCACTCCAATAACAGGACTNCCTATACCTACATTAACCTTTGTGAAAAATTCAGTTGACAGTGTATCCGATATTGAACGAGCAAGTTTTTCTAAATCCTTTACATCTATATTATGCTTTATTTCTTTAACAAGAACGATTTCACTCTCAGAAATATTAAAAACAAAGTCCTTATTTTTATCAGGAAATAAGTTTTGTATAACATCGTATGCAGAAACATCATTAGCCGAAACAATGCTTATTAAAAATACAACTCTATTTATTTCAGCATTAAAATGCAGTTCCCTTGCCTTTATACTTATATCTCCGGGCAAAACATTATCAAGAATAATATTCTTAATAAAATTGTTCCTATCATATTTTTCATCATAGTACTGCTTAATACTAGAAAGAGAAATAGCTAAAATAGAAGCATATTTGCCAGCAACCTCATCAGCTCCCTCTACAAAAACAGCATAATCAGGCTTAGAATGAATCCCAAAAGGCTTGTACGTAAATCCCTCACGAATAAAAATATCATGAGATTCACCCAAATCAATAGCGAAAAACTCACTGCTAGTACCAATGCGTGAAAGCTCACTGCATGCTATGATATTAGAATTATCATCAATTACGCCAATAACTCTTCCTATTGTATCTCTCATTTGGTGTACAACACCTTGGAACAACCTATTTGACATTTTATTACCCCTTTTGATATTATTTTATAAAATCTTACAAAGGTTTTTGAATACAATATCTATTTTACTAGAAAAAAAGAAAAAAATCAAGTCCTTTTTTAGATAAAATGTAAAAAAAACAATGAAAATAGCATAAAACTTGCAAAAAAATATTAAAAGTGATATAATATTTTTAATGTATATAATATAAATTAAGTTATTTTACAATAATATAAAATATCTTTTTAATATTATTAAAATTATTATATAAAATAAATGAAAAGGATAGGAAAATGACTGATTTTTTTAGTTGGTATTTATATTATAGTTTACGAATGTGATTGTTTTATGAAATTTTTCGACAATTTTAAAATGTAAATTATGCTAATATTTATAAAAGATTTAAGGAGCTTATAATGCAAAAATTTTATATAACAACACCTATTTATTACCCTTCAGGAAACCCTCATATTGGACATTGTTATACCACGGTGGCTTGTGATACCGTTGCACGTTACAAGCGTGCAAGAGGNTATGATGTAATGTTTTTAACAGGTACTGATGAGCATGGTCAAAAAATNGAAACCAAGGCTAAAGAAGATGGAATNACGCCAAAGNAATATGTAGATAAAATAGTGGCTAATTTTAAAGAGCTTTGGTCCTTTATGAATATTTCTTATGACAGATTTATAAGAACTACTGATGATTATCACAAAGAAAGTATACAAAAGATATTTAAAAANCTTTTTGACAAGGGATATATATATAAGGGTGAGTATAAAGGAAAGTATTGCACTCCCTGTGAAAGCTTTTGGACTGAAAGCCAGCTTATCGATGGAAAATGTCCCGACTGCGGCAGAGATGTATACGAAACAACTGAGGAGGCATATTTTTTCAAGCTTTCTGACTTTTCCGAAAGAATTGAAAAGCTATTGACTCAAACAGATTTTTTACAACCTAAATCTCGTGTAAACGAAATGGTAAATAACTTTATTAAGCCAGGTCTTGAGGACTTATGCGTTTCAAGGACTAGCTTTAAATGGGGTATACCTGTTAGCTTTGATGAAAAGCACGTTGTATATGTATGGGTAGATGCACTTTCTAACTATATCACAGCTTTAGGCTATGAAAACAGCAGATATAATGACTTTGAAAAATACTGGCCTGCTGATGTGCATTTTATGGCAAAGGAAATTGTGCGTTTTCACTCAATTATTTGGCCAGCCTTATTAATGGCATTAGATTTACCTGTTCCCAAAAATGTATATGGGCATGGGTGGATTAATTTCGATGGAAAGAAAATGGGAAAATCAACCGGTAATGTTGTAGACCCTTTTATTCTGGGTAAACGATATGGTGTCGATTCTGTTCGTTATCATATTATGAGAGAAATGCCCTTTGGCGGGGATAGTAATTTTTCTAATGAAATTATGATTAATCGTATGAACAGCGACTTATCCAATGACCTTGGAAACCTTGTTTCGAGAACTGTCGCAATGGTGGAAAAATACTTTGACGGCAAGCTTTCCAGAGAACGAGAAAATGGCGAATATGATGAAGAGCTAATAAAGCTTGCAAAAGCACTTCCCCAAAAATATGAAGCTGAAATGGATAGCTACCATTTTTCATCTGCTTTAGCAGAAGTATTTAAAGTTATTTCAAGGGCAAATAAATATATAGATGAAACAATGCCATGGATTCTTGCTAAAGATGAAAGCAAATCTGCAAGACTAGCAACAGTATTGTATAATCTTTTAGAAGTAATTAGGATAACCTCTGTTTTACTAAGCCCCTTTATGCCTAGTACAATGCCAAAAATCTGGAATCAAATCGGCGCAGATGAGGGTGCAGTAAAATGGGAAAGCATCTATTCTTTTGGTGTTTTAAATGATGAAGTAACAGTTAAAAAATCAGATATGCTTTTCCCAAGAATTGATATTAATTCGGAGATAGAAGAGCTAAATAGTCTGCTTGAAAAAAAGCCTGAAATTAAAAAGGATGAGGACTTAGATAAAGCAGGAATTATCAGCATTGATGATTTTTCAAAGGTAAAATTGAGAACTGGAAAAATACTTTCCTGTGAAAAAGTACCCAAGGCTAAGAAGTTACTTAAGCTAAAAATTGATGATGGACGTGGTGGCAGACAGATAGTTTCAGGTATTGCAAAATGGTATTCACCTGAAGATTTAATTGGCAAAAATATTATTTTTGTTGCTAATCTAGCCCCTGCTAAGTTAATGGGAGTTGAAAGTCAAGGTATGCTTTTAGCTTGTGATGCTGATGAAGATGATGTAAGAGTTATTTTTGTAGATTCTGATATTAGCAACGGCTCTACCGTTAGATAAACCTAGTTTTTCCAAGAATTTATTCTTGGAAAAACTTGTTTTAATGAAAGGTTTGTATGGATAACTTAAAAATAATTGATACNCATGCACATTATGATGATGAAGCATTTGATATTGATAGAGAAGAGCTTTTATNNTCCCTGCCTGAAAAAGGTGTTAAATNTATCATTACTCAAGGTATCAGCATTGAAAAAAGTAAATCAGCATTATTACTAGCTGATAAATATAATTATATTTATGCGACTGTGGGCGTTCATCCTGAGGACGTCAATACAGTAGATTTAAACAGCGATTGGATAGAACAGCTAAGCAAATTATTAAATCATCCTAAGGCTGTTGCAGTTGGTGAAATAGGGCTTGATTATCATTATGATGGATATGACAAGGATAAGCAAATTTTAATATTCGAGGAACAGCTAAAGCTTGCTAATAAGCTTAATTTGCCATGCGTTATCCATTCCAGAGATGCTACAAAGGATACTATTACACTTTTACAAAAACATAAGCCAAAGGGCGTTATGCACTGCTTTTCAGGAAGCGTGGAAACAGCTGAAATAATCTTAAATTTAGGTATGTATATTGGATTTACAGGAGTGCTTACATTTAAAAATGCTAAAAAAGCTGTTGAAGCTTGTAAAAAAGTACCTATTGATAGACTTTTGCTCGAAACAGATTGCCCGTATATGGCACCTGTACCTTTTAGAGGAAAGCGTTGTGACAGTAGCATGATTATTNAAACTGCAAAAAAAGCTGCAGAAATTAAAGAACTTCCTTTAGACGAGCTTATCGAAAATTGTAATAACAATGCTATTTCCTTATTTAAACTATAAGGCTTATTTATTATTGGAGTACATATGAGTAAAAAACTTTTGAATAAAGCAAAACAAATTATAGATATATTAAGAGAAGAGTATCCCGATGTAAAATGTGCATTGAATTATTCACAGCCGCATGAATTATTGATTGCTACACGTCTTTCAGCTCAATGCACAGACGTAAGAGTAAATATCGTTACTCCTCAGCTTTTTAAAAAATATAAAAGCATTGATGAATTTGCAGATGCTGATGTTTCCGATGTGGAAGAGCTTATAAAAACCTGTGGTTTGTACAAAACTAAAGCTAGAGATATTGTTATGATGTCACAGGTGCTTAGAGATGTTTACAATAATAAAATTCCCGATACTATTGATGAGCTTGTTAAGCTTCCCGGTGTTGGAAGAAAAACTGCAAACTTGATTGTCGGTGATTTATACGGAAAGCCTGCACTTGTATGTGATACTCATGTAATTAGATTGACTAATAGGCTTGGTCTTGCAAAAGGAAAGGACGCCTTTAAGGTTGAAAAACAGCTTTCCGAAATTATTCCCCCAGAAGAAAGTCTTATGCTGTGCCACCGACTTGTTTGGCATGGCAGATTGGTCTGTAATGCCAGAAAGCCTGAATGTGACAGATGCAAATTATATTCTCTTTGTGAAAGAAAGGGTAAATAAGATTTCGTTTACAATGGGCTTTAAATAAATTTTAAGGAGATAAATATGACGATTTTAGTAACAGGCGGTGCCGGATATATTGGCTCGCATACTTGCATTGAATTGATTAAGGATAAGCACAATGTAATTATCATTGATAATTTTTACAATTCCTCACCAGACGTTATCGATAAAATTGAAAAAATAACCGGAACTCGTCCAAAGCTCTATCCTATTAGCTTACTTGATAAGAAAAATGTCAAAAAAGTATTTGAAGAAAATAAAATTGATGCCGTTATTCATTTTGCCGGATTGAAGGCTGTCGGTGAATCTGTTGAAAAGCCATTAATGTATTACAGAGAAAATATTTATGGTACAATTGTTTTACTGGAGGAAATGAAAGAGCATGAAGTAAAAAAGATAGTCTTTAGCTCCTCTGCTACTGTTTATGGAATTGAGAACAATCCTCCCTACACTGAGGACATGAAAACAGATGCAATAAATCCCTACGGATATACAAAGGTTATGATAGAAAGAATTATTACTGATGTATGCAATTCCGATTCTCAATGGAAAGCAGCATTACTAAGATATTTTAATCCGATTGGTGCTCATGAAAGCGGTCTTATCGGCGACAATCCCAATGGNATACCAAATAATCTTATGCCTTATATTCAAAAGGTCGCTGTCGGAGAGCAAAAGATGCTGAAGGTTTTTGGAAATGACTACCCCACCCCTGATGGCACGGGTTATAGAGATTATCTTCATGTTGTCGATTTAGCAATTGGGCATATAAAAGCACTTGAAAGCATTGATAAATTTGATGGTGCAGTACCGATTAATTTAGGTACAGGAAAAGCTACATCTGTTCTTGAACTAATTCATGCCTTTGAAAAAGCAAGTGGAGTAAAAATTCCCTATGAAATAGTAGAAAGACGAACAGGAGATCTTGCAGTTTGTTATGCTGATACAAAAAAAGCAGAAACTCTTTTAGAGTGGAAAACAAAATTTTCAATAGAAGATATGTGCAGAGATTCTTGGAATTTTATTAATAATAATAAATAAAATAATTTATTAAAAGGATATATTCGCTTTTGTGAGTATATCCTTTTTTTATATGCATTAAATTAAGAAATTTGTAGCATTTTGTCTTTATTCTGAATAAAATGAATAGCAGAAGTTTGAATAAAAGTTTGTAAAAAGGTAAAAATAAAGCATAAAGATATGCAGAAAGGATGGTTTTAAATGACTATAAAACGTGGTGAAATATATTATGCTGATTTAAGCCCTGTTGTAGGCTCGGAACAAGGCGGTATGCGTCCGGTGCTTATTGTTCAAAATGATATGGGAAATAAACATAGTCCAACTGTAATAGCCGCAGCCATAACTAGCCAAAGAGAAAAATCTAAGTTGCCTACACACATTCCACTTGATGCTAGAAAATGCGGTCTTGCAAAGGATTCTATTGTTTTATTAGAGCAGGTACGGACACTGGACAAACGCAGATTAAAAGAAAGAATGGGGGAGCTTGATACGGGTTCTATGAGCAAGGTTGATAATGCTTTATCAGTAAGCTTCGGTTTAAACAATTTGTTCGGTTAAACATTTGCAGGGCTACATAAAAACGGATGCCCTCAAAAAAATAGATGTTGAATTAATAAGGGGAGAATTTTCTCCCCTTATCTACGTCTTAATCAAATCCTCAACCCTCATAGCAGCAGTAACCTCGCCTTTTTCATTTCCGATAACTGCTCTATTGCCTTTTAATTCTAGCACCTTGAATTTAGTTTGCTGATTATTTACCCAGCCTTGCAGATTTGCATTTCCATATGTTTTAGCACCTTTCTTTACAACAACGGTAGTACCTACTTTTATAGCGTTATTTGTTGGCGTTGTGACAGTGTTTGCAGGCTTTATATCAGCTGCTCTTACCCAGCCTAACCCATTGTCAATTAAATACGGTGCTTGCCTTTTTGTGTCTACAATTCTTGTAATCTTGTGTGTTGTTCCATTGCGTTTTTGCCCCGCAGTATTTCCATAGCTATCAGCGTATAAATAACCGTTTAGCAAAACTTTATCACCGACCTTGTATTGCTGTTTTGGTGTTGTGTTTACAGACTTATCGACAGGTTTTTCATTTGGCTGAATTTTTACTTCTGAATAATTATAGTTTAAATCAATTGTTGGTGAACTAGCACCATAACTAGCACCAATTCCAGTTTGACTATACTGCCACAGCTTAATTTTATCTTTAACCTTGTTCATCAGCTCACCCCATTTTGTAGGCGGAAAGCTGTCTTTTTTTGCATTTTGATAATAATATGCTATCCAAAAGTCGCAATTAATTTTTTCAGGCAACATATAATCAAACAACCATGATATAGAACAGTAAATTCTCGGTGTATGCCCTGCTGCCTTAATTCTGTCGGAAAATAAATTTGCAAGCTCAGTCATTTCCTCTTTGGAAAGGCAATTTGTTTCATTTTTTTCTAACTCAAAATCCAATGCTACAAACTCGGTTTTTTTGCCCTCAAGGCTTTTTAAAAGATTATTAATTTCCTCTATGAGCTTTGCCTTTGCCCTGTCAAAATTGCCACTCACAGATTTATAATGACTTATTGTAAACAAATACACTGCTGGCAAATAGCCGTTAGCCACTGCACCTTTGTAAAACTCATCGAAATGTGTGTCCTTGTAGATTGAATACGCCCCTCTTATTGCCACACCCTTTACACCTTTGGCTTTTGTGGTCGCAAAATCCATTGAACCTTGATGTTTTGAAATATCGATATAATCGGACATAAAACTTCTCCTTTTTCATTATTATATTCAAAATTTAATTCTGTGATAATTTTTTGTAATGATTTCACATTACAACTTAGCTTTAATTAAATACTATCATAGCTTAATAATGAAAAACAATGAAGTTTTACTTCACCTAATTGTAAATAAACTATTAAATCTATTGATTTATGCTGATTAAAAATGTTATAATAAAATAAAAATACGTCTGTAGCTCAGTGGATAGAGCAATGGCCTCCGACGCCATGTGCGCAGGTTCAATTCCTGTCAGGCGTACCACCAGACTGAGTCTGGACGCAATTCGCGTTCGGACTCTTTTCTTTTATTGATACAATAACGCTCACGTTTAATGCTGCATCTATTTTGACTTAATTGCAAAAAAACACACAAACCCCCGTACATGAAGGTAAAACCTACATATACGGGGGTATTTGTTTTTAATAAATGTGGAAATTATGCATTCGCTCTAATAGCTGCCTGTGCAGGTGGAGTATTAGGGATAAGTTTTTGGCAAACAACGGATTATTGCGGATTTCCGCAGGTAAATTCAAAGAATTATCCTCTGATATATGTAAAAAATCGGGAACTCCCGAAGGAGTCCCCATAATTTCGCCGTCAATCGAAATTACAGGGCATCTCTTATTTCCGTCAACGCTGATATTCATATCTGTGTTGGCATTTTTATTATAGCTGAAATTCCATATAAAACGGTTATTTTCAACCAATATAGAATTTACGATTTCGTTAAAGAGGTCGGAAGAATATTCAGGTGAACTCATATCCACCATTCCTGCGAGAGCCTGAGAAACTGCTGTCATATCACACATACAGTTTTCAAAGAGTTCCTGTTGTTCTCCACATCTTGCTTTTTCGTCCTTGAACTTCTGTAAGTCCGCAGAATAGGTTGCTTTAAACTCAGCAAATTCTTCCTTACTAATCTGACCGTCAGTAAAAAGGTCAATAAGATTTTTTAGCTTCTTTTCAGCCTTGTCAATCTGTGCGTCAAGGAATAATTCGCTGTGCTGAGTATTGTTTCGTGTAGCGTCGGTATAATACTTCTTAATGTATTCAAGGGCAATCATCAAATCCTCTTTGCGATTTTTCCAAGCTTCATTAAGGAAGTATTTTGCCATCATTTCCATTTTCCAATCGGTAACGGAATGTTCGTTACAGTATCCGTCGGTTTCAAGCCCCATCTTCTCACGCTGAGAAGCCTTACCGTTATTCACCTGATTGTAGCAGACATAATTGTATGACACAACACCGTCTTTATTTTTGTGATAACGGTTTTTCCTAAAAGATGAACCACAAGATGGTGTTAGTATATAACTATGGACACGGAAAGTTGAACATTCTATAATATAACAAAGGAGTGTTCAATCATGGCAAAAAAACAAAAATCCTATACACC
>JGI24707J26582_10000432_pt1 | contig 31893 bp, 24 predicted proteins | sample BioPla1DNA1_FD_26582 | JGI IMG/M metagenome (IMG submission 26582)
AATTACAACAGCAGAAAATAGCCAATATGTTGATTTCTAAAAACAGTGACAAGGGTATGCTGGAGATATTATGCAATGACATAGCTTTTCCCTTAGATGCTAATTATATTAGTGTGGTTCTATGGGATAAAGATAATAATTCTAATACAGATAAACTGTGTAATGATATACTTAACTTTTTTAGAAATAGGAATATGACAGTATTATGTAAGCCTATGGATAATGGTAGATATTTGCTTATAATATCCTATAATGACAAACATTCCTCTAGATTGCCATTTTTGTATCGAAGTTTAATTGATGAATTCAAGTTTTTAATCCTAGGTATTGGCTTTGAAGTAGATAGTATATTTAATATTTATAATAGTTATCAGACTGCTCTCTTAGCTATTAATTCTGCCTTTTATGATGAAGAGAAACAGATTTTTATGGTAGATGAGTATGTTAAAAGACCAAAATTAATAGAACCTAATATATATGGGGAATTTGTTAAAATGATGAGAGAACGGCCCAGTAATTTAACAAGTTGGTGTGATGATTTATTTGTTAAATTAAAAAAGCAAAAATATTATCGTAAAGAAAATATTCAGATGCTATTTACTTCATTTGTAACAGCAATGGCCAACGAACATGGGGAAGTTATGGACTATATTACCTATAAGCAGTCCAGCGATGGTAACTATGGGATAGAGCAGATTATTAATGGATTTGCTACATTATCTGAAATTCAGATATTTTTCATGGGCTTAGTTAATATAATAGAGAAAAAACATAGGAAAAGGTCTAAATACAGTAGGGTTATCTGTGGGGTTATGGATTACATAGCAAAAAATTATAGGGATGCCAACTTGAGTGTTGGGCAAATAGCTGACCATTTCAATTTATCTGCAACCTATCTTAATGTACTATTTAAGCAGGAGATGGATATTACTTTAAAGCGGTATTTAAGTGATTACAGAATCGATCATGCTAAAAAATTACTTAAAAACAGTTTCTATAAGATTACAGATATATGTGAACTATGTGGTTATAACAATTCCAATTATTTTGCCAAGGTATTTAAAGAAGCTACGGGCTTAACACCATTGGAATATAGAAGGCAGAATGCGCAATGAAAAGAATATCAAATTGGTTTCATAATATATCATTAAGTAAAAAGCTGATTATTGTATTCCTAGGAGTAGGAATTATTCCCCTGGTTATAACCTTTGCCTTATCTATGGGGGTACTTAGGAAAAAGTCATCAGAGTGGCAGATGTATTCGGTTAATCAAGGATATGAGCAGGTTTATACATCCTTACAGGATTGTGTTAATCGTCTCCTTAATCTCTCAACTTTAATAGTAGTAAACGACACAATTAACAGTACCTTTAAGATAATGGATAATGAAATGGATTTGATAGCCCAGCTACCTTACTTTGACAATATCTCATCCTATTCTTATGCCTTGGAGCTTGCTTTCGATTTAGATAATATCATTTATTATATTAATGATGATTTCTTGATAGCAAAAGAACAAAGTGGACGTTATAGGAAAATAAGTATTGCACAAGAGACAGATTGGTATCAACAATTAATGGCTAATAATGGACGTCCTACCTGGGTATCATTTTCTGATTCTCCTGATGCGGATACAGATGAGTATATAGCCATTACAAGAGCAATTAGGAATGAAAACAATTTTAGTGAAACCATCGGTATTTTAGCTGTGTTAATTGAAAGAGAATATATCCAGAGTATATTAATAAATACTGAAAAATCACAGTTATATTATTTAGAAAGCTCTGATGGTAATATTTTGACTACCAGTAATGATTTGGTTATCTATGAGCCGATACTAGATAAAATAAGAATTGGTAAGGATAATCGGTTTAGACATATTGATTTGAATGGAAGAGAATATTTTATTAGAAGCCAACAATTAGAGGGGACAGATTTGTGTCTGACTTCAATTATTCCTTCAGATGCAATCTCGGCTGCCTTCAAAGAGACGAATATGCAAATGGGTATAATGTATGCTGTAGTTTCATTTTTGTTAGTTGTACTAATATATCCATTAACAAAATCTATTACATATCGTGTTCAATTGTTACGTAATCAAATGTTATTGGTGGAGACTGGGAATATACAAACATTAGATATAGAAACCCATACTGATGAAATTGGACAATTAATAAGTAGTTATAATGCTATGGTGAAAATAGTAGACAGATTAATGGAGCAGCAATATGTTATGGGACAGGAAAAGATAGGGGCTGAGTTAAAAGCCCTGCAGTCTCAAATAAATCCCCATTTTTTATACAATACCCTTGATATGATTAACTGGATGGCCCAAAAAAATGAGATAGAAAATATCTCTGAAGTAATACAGGCTATGTCAATGTTTTATCGTCTTTCCCTTAGTAAAGGTAAAGATATTATCACAATACATGATGAGATTAAGATGTGCCAGGCCTATATGGAGATTCAGAATAAACGTTTTCGTGGGAAGATACAATTTGAAGAGGAAATTCAAGAGGAGATTTTGGATTATTTAATTCCTAAGATTACACTGCAGCCCTTTATAGAAAATGCAATTATCCATGGTATATCTGAAAATGAGGATGGCCGGGGGCTAGTAATTCTAAAGGGATGGATGGATGACATGATACATCTAAGTGTTATAGATAATGGCCAAGGTATGAGTGAAAATCCAAAAAGCAATTCCCGTGGAAGTCAATATGGGATGTTAAATATTGAGAAACGACTATCCCTTTTCTTTGGAAATAAAATATCAATAGAGGTGGAAAGTACATTGGGAATAGGAACATCTGTAACTATTCACATCCCGCCTATAAAAGATTAAATCCAAGGATTGATTAAGGGTTAATTGATACCTGATTTTAGTGACATCAGTGAATTCCACTGGTTACTATCAATATAAAACAATTACTTACGGAGGATAATTAATGGACAAACTAGATATGCAATGGATTGAGGAAGTCTGCCAGAAAATTGAAAGAAAGATGGATAGGGTGAGTGAACGCTCTAAGAACAAGATACCTTATACCACCGAGGCAGGAGTGCACGATGATAAGAATTTAACTGATATCGCATGGTGGACCAATGGATTCTGGGGCGGTATGATGTGGATGATGTATAAGCAGACTGGCATGGAGAAGTATAAAGATATTGCTAATATATCGGAGGATTATTTGGATAAGGCCTTTGATGAATATTATGGATTACACCATGATGTGGGTTTCATGTGGAGGCCAACCAGTGTTGCCAATTATATTATGACTGGCAATCAAAAGTCTAGAAAAAGGGCAATGATGGCAGCAAATTTATTGGCAGGCAGGTATAATCCAGTTGGCGAATTTATCCGTGCCTGGAATGATTTTGATCCCAATAATGATACCAGAGGTTGGGCAATTATCGATTGTATGATGAATCTACCTATATTATATTGGGCTAGCGAAGAAAACAATGACCCCCGTTTTAAAGAAATTGCTATAAAACATGCTGATACTACTATGAATACATTTATTAGGCCTGATGGCTCTGTTAACCATATAGTTGAATTTGACCCGGTTGAAGGTGGAGTTGTGAGAAGCTATGGAGGACAAGGATATGGCAAAGGCTCATCCTGGTCCAGGGGACAGTCTTGGGGGCTATATGGATTTATCATTAGTTATATACATACAGGCAAACAGGAGTATCTTGACACAGCCAAAAGAATAGCCCATTATTTCATATCCTGTGTCTGTGACGACTATACACCTAGGGTTGATTTTAGGGCACCTAAGGAACCATATTATATAGATACTACAGCCAGCGCCATCGCAGCGTGTGGATTAATTGAAATAGCTAAACATGTTGGTGAATATGAGAAAGATATATATATTAATGCAGCTTTAAATTTACTTAAGGTTTTAGATGAGAAATATGTAGATTGGTCAGATGAGACAGATAATTTATTAACCATGTGTTCAGCTTCCTATCATGATGAAAATCATCATTTTTCAATTATATACGGTGATAGCTATTTTATGGAAGCAATGTTTAAATTTCGTGGTAATGATATCTTTATGTGGTAGCTAAAATAAAGGAAAGTAGTGTTTACTATTCTTTGTTAATATTGTATAATGATGTCGGAGTTTAAATATTTAATTTAGGAGGAATGACAGATGAATTTACCTAATTATTATGAAGATCCCAAAAATCTTCACGTGGGGACCATGCCAAATAGGGCATATTATGTGCCATATTACAATTCTAGTGAAAAGATAAGTAGAGTTCAATTACTTAATGGTACTTGGAAATTTAAATATTATAATAACAGATTTGAGGTTGAGGAGGAATTTATTAATCCTTCTTTTGATAGTAGATCCTTTGATGATATTCCTGTGCCCAGTTGTTGGCAGAATCATGGATATGATAAACATCAATATACCAATGTTAATTTTCCCTTTCCTTATGATATACCCTATGTTCCTGAGCAAAATCCTTGTGGAGCATATATAAGGAAATTTCATATTAGCAAAGAACAGATAGAGCAGAAAAACTACCTTAATTTTGAAGGTGTCGATTCCTGTTTCTATGTATGGATTAATGGTAAGTTTGTAGGCTTTAGCCAAGTTTCTCACTCCACCAGTGAATTTGATATTTCTGATCTACTAGTTGAAGGTGAGAATACCCTGGCTGTATTGGTTATGAAATGGTGTTTGGGAAGTTATTATGAAGACCAAGATAAATTTAGAATGTCAGGTATATTCCGTGATGTCTACATATTAACCCGTTCCAATGAACATATTAGGGATTTCTTTATTAAAACTAATTTAAATGAAGATTGTAGTAAGACAGATATAACCGTAGATATAGAGTATTTAAATCAAGAGATCCCTACTAAATGTAGCCTATATTCTCCTACAGGGGAATTATTAGAGAGTAAATCTGCCAGTGAAGGATATGTAGAATTTAATTTGAATAATCCAGAGCTTTGGAATGCAGAAAAACCCACTCTTTATACTATGGTTTTAGAGACCGATGATGAGCGAATTACTCAGAAGGTGGGAGTTCGTAAGACAGAGATTAAAGATAGTATAATTTATTTTAATAATGTAGCTATCAAATTAAAGGGTGTTAATCGCCATGATAGTGATCCAGTAACCGGCTATACCATAAGCCGTGAGCAGGCCTTAAAGGATCTTTCCCTGATGAAAGAGCATAACATCAATGCCATTCGTACAAGCCATTATCCTAATGCACCTTGGTTCTTAGAACTTTGTGATGAATATGGTTTCTATGTAATTGGGGAAGCTGATGTGGAATGCCATGGTGCTGTTGCTACCTTTAATGGATCACCTTCAGAAACCTTTGGTGATATTGTTATGAGAGATATCTCTGATGAGATTATTCTAGATCGTCAGCAAAGAAATGTTATCAGAGATAAAAACCGTCCCAGTATTATAATGTGGTCCTTAGGTAATGAGGCTGGATGGGGTAGAAGCTTTGAGGAAGCTGGTAGATGGGTAAAATCCTATGATAATACTAGATTAACCCACTACGAGGGTAGCGTTCATATAACTGGAGGACATGAGGCTGATCTTTCTATGCTAGATGTATATAGTAATATGTACACTTCAGTTGAAGGAATTAATAAATATTTTGAAAATGAAAAGGATATAAAGCCCTTTGTGTTATGTGAGTTCTGTCATGCAATGGGTAATGGACCTGGAGACCTAGAAGATTATTTTGAGAAAATATATAGTGAAGACAGATTGGTAGGAGCTTTTGTATGGGAATGGTGTGACCATGCTATATATGTAGGTGTTACTGCTGATGGTAAGAAAAAATACGCCTACGGCGGCGATTTCGGTGAATTCCCCCATGATGGTAACTTCTGTGTAGATGGATTAGTATTCCCTGATCGCACTGTTGGAACTGGATTAATAGAGTATAAAAATGTTATACGCCCAGTTAGGGCCAGTGCCGTAAATATAGAAAAGGGTGAAATTCTTATAGATAATAAACTAGATTTCACCAATCTTAAGGATTACCTATATATAAGCTATCAGGTTATGCATAATGGGGAAGTATATGATGAGGGTGAAATAAGGGATTTAGATGTTGCTCCTAAGTCAAGCAAAGTAATTAAAATTCCTTATAAATTACCGGAATCAGGTCTTACATATCTCAATCTAAGATATATACAGAATGTAGATCTTCCCTTTACTAAAGTTGGCCATGAATTGGGAATAGATCAGATACAACTTCAAGAAGGTTTATATATTCCTAAAGTATATAAAAATGATGATAAAGAAGCTAGCAAGGCAGTTTCCTTAGAATATATAGAAACAGATACTAATATCAAAATAATTGGTGATAACTTTAAGTATTTGTTTAATAAGATAACTGGTACTTTTGATTCCATGGTTATAAATCAAAGTAATATATTAGAAAAGCCAATGGAATTTAATATCTGGAGAGCTCCAACCGATAATGATATGAATATAAAACATGAATGGAGAAGAGCAGGCTATGATAGGCATACAGTCCGTGTCTATGAAACTTCCACTAAGCAGAAGAATGAAGAAGGTGCGAAGAAACTGGTAATTAAGCAGAGGCTGGCTATTGCGGCAATCCAAAGGGAGCGTATACTAGATTTAGATATCGCTTGGGTTATTGATAGCAAGGGTGCAGTGGATGTATCCATCCATGGTTTAAGAAATACCAATATGCCATTCCTACCAAGGTTTGGACTACGGCTATTTATGCCAAAATCCTATAGTAAAGTTGATTACTTCGGATATGGGCCATATAATAGCTATCTAGATAAACGTAGAGCATCCTACAAAGGGCTATTCAGCTCTAAGATAGAAGATCTTCATGAAGATCACATTAAACCACAGGAAAATTCCAGCCGCTGCGGTTGTCTATTCCTAAGGGTTGAGAATAAGGATACAAATCTGATTGTAACTAGCCATAAGGATTTCAGTTTCAACGCATCTGAGTATACACAGGAGGAATTAGGCGAGAAAAGGCATAACTATGAATTGGTAAAATCACCACATACTGTTGTGTGCCTAGACTATAAGATGAGTGGTATTGGATCCAATAGCTGTGGTCCTGCATTACTTCCTAAATATCAATTTAATGAAGCTGAGTTTGATTTTAATATCAGGTTGGATTTTGAAAAGTTAGTTTAAATAAGAAGCCTGGTATGGGCTTTGTAATATGTAATGTGGTGGAGCGAAGTTTTAAGACCTTGCTCCACCACATGCTATCTTAATAAATAGCTGGTATGTACCTATATAATTTGATATAATGATTATGAATAAGCTTCCATAGAAATTACGGTTAAGACCTAGTTATTATATTTGATAGCAATTGTACACTTAAAATTTATAGAATTATAATTCTTTTCTTAATAAAGAGGTAATATTAATAACAAATATATAATAGTGGAGGTAAACATGAATAGCGAAAATATTATCAAAGACAAATGGCTAGAAACAGTATGGGAAAAAACAGAGAAAAAAATGAAAGCACAGAGTTCTAGAATGGGTAGTATTATTCCATATGTACCAGAGAATGGTCGCTATGTAGATATGGGAGAAAGAAATATAACTTGGTGGACTAATGGCTTTTGGTCAGGTATTCTTTGGCAGATGTATAATGCCACCAAGGATGAAGAATACAGAAAATTAGCTGAGCAACAAGAAGAAAGATTAGATGGAGCTCTTAATAAATTTATGGGTACAGACCATGATGCTGGCTTTATGTGGTTACATACAGCGGTTGCTAATTGGAGATTAACAAATAATGAAGAATCCAGATTAAGAGGATTACAGGCAGCAACCCTATTATCAGGTAGATATAATCCAAGTGGCCAGTTTATAAGAGCATGGGGTGGTCAACATGTTAATGATGAAAGGGCAGGCTGGATGATTATTGACTGCATGATGAATCTTCCATTATTATATTGGGCCAGCGACTTAACTAAAGACCCTAGATATAAGACTATCGCTATAAATCATGCCTATACAACTATGAAACATTTGCTTAGAGAAGATGGTTCCTGTTATCATATAGCAGCAATTAATCCAGATACTGGTGAATTAGAATATTATCCTGAAAATCAAGGTTATAGCCCTGATTCAGCCTGGTCAAGAGGGCAGGCATGGGCTATATATGGATTTGCCCTAAGTTACAAGTATACTGGTGATAAAGAATTCTTAGATGCTGCTAAGAAAGTGGCCCATTATTTTATAGCCAATGTAGCTATGAGTGGATATGTGGCTCTTGTAGACTTTATGGCACCAGAGGAACCAGTAATGTATGATACAACAGCTTCAACCTGTGCGGCGTGTGGATTATTGGAGTTGGCAGATCTAGTTACCGAACATGAGAAAAGATTATATAGTGAGGCTGCATTTAAGATCTTACATGCTGTTTCAGAAAAACATTGCAATTGGAATGAGGAGGAAGATTCCATAGTTCAAAATGGATGTGTTGCATACCATAGAGAAAATGAAATTGATCTTCCAATAATTTATGGAGATTACTTCTTTGTAGAAGGAATATTAAAGTTGAAGGGTATGTCATTTCCAATTTGGTAATAAATATTGACTAATGATACTTGCTAGATACTGATTTGGAGGATACTATGTTTAATGTAAAAGAAGCTACAGGATGTCCTTTTGATGAAACTTATTTACTGAAAGAGGATAAACAATACCATATCCAGGATTTTGGGGCGGGAGTTGATAAATCTCCCGTAGAAAATACCCTGGCTATTAATTCTGCTATTAATAAGGCTGCTGAAAGAGGCGGTACTGTTATAATTCCCAAAGGGGATTTTAAAGTATATACTATATGGCTAAAAAGTACGGTTAATTTATATTTAAGTGAAGGTAGTGTACTTCGGGCAGCTAAAACTGATATTAAAAACTCCTATCAATTACAAGAGGGAGAAGGAGGCAATTACCTGGAACCGGAAGTAAACCCATATGTGGGATTACAGGATCATGGCCATACTTATTTTGCCAATAGTTTAATCTATGGTGCCGATATAAATGATGTAATGATTTATGGCCCTGGACTTATCGATGGCAGTGCTTTAAATGATGAAGGAGAGATAGAGAATGTTCTGCTAGGGGGAGATCCCCATGAGCCACTTAAGCGTACTGAGCCTGGACATCAGGGAGAGTGGTTTGGTAATAAAGCAATTGCCTTGGTAAGGTGTGAAAATATTGCCCTAAGGGATTTTTCCATAGTCGCAGGGGGACATTTTGCAATAATCACCACCTGTGTTAAAAATCTATTGGTTAATAATGTTTTGCTTGACACCAATAGAGATGCCTTGGATGTAGATTGTTGCCAAAATGTTACCATAAGAAATTCCACCTTTAATTCTTTAACCGATGATGCCATAGTTATGAAATCTTCTTATGGGGGCGGAATATTTATGCCCATTAAAAATGTCTTAATAGAAGATTGTACAGTCAGCGGCTATGATATGGGAGCTGTTTATGACGGTACTTATACCACTGATAAGCTAGTGGCTACAGATCGCTGCGGCCCAACAGCCCGGGTTAAGTTAGGAACGGAATCTACTTGTGGCTATGATTGTGTAACAGTTAGAAGAGTACATTTTAAGCGGTCCAGAGGATTTGCCCTGGAAGCTGTAGATGGATCTGATCTTAGCAATATTATATTTGAGGATTCAATATTAGAAGATATCAGTAGTTCGCCGATTTTTATAAAGGTTGGCGACCGCTGTAGGTTCCCTGTTACTGGCAACTCTACGGATGAAACCTTAGCCGTAGGCAAAGCCACTAATAATGGAACAAATAATGATGGAAAACCTAATGTACGCTTGGATAATCAAAACTGGGTACTTCCAGCTAAGGAAAGCTATCAATCCTATCCAGCAAAACGTTATCTTCCATCATATAATAGAAGTCATCAGGTAACAGTTGACGGCTTATCTTATTTTAATATAGTAGATAATGATAATCCCTGTAAGTTAAATAAGGCAAACTATCATGAGGAAAATGGCAAATATTATGCCATGAAATATGATGAAGCATCCATGACCTATGTAGCGGATTATGATAAAGAGCTACAGGAAAGTGATTTGCTTCTATATGCCAATGCCTGTGGCAGTGATCATATAGCCCGCGTTCATGATATTATAATTCGTAATATTACTGTTAAAAATATTGATCCCAGATATCCTATAGAGATAATGGGTCTGGTTGGCAGCCCTATTAAAAATGTAGTATTAGAAAATATAAGCCTAGAATATCGTGGGGGACTAAGCCTAGAGCATGCAGTTGAGCAAAGACAACTTAATACCAACTGGGAATACAGGCAAAATCGCAAGCAGAAGAAGGATATTCAATCCTTACCCTGGCTAGTTAATACCTTCTTTCTAAAGAATGAGGGACTCTTGCCTAGGGTAGAGTGGGATCCAGAGGCAGGAGTCTGGAGGGATGCCCCTTTTAATGTTCCTGAATTACCAGAGGTTTATCCTGAACCAAGTAATTGGGGAATCTTGCCGGCCTATGGATTATATGCAAGGCATGTGGAAAACCTCCACCTTAATAATATTCAGATGAAATACATGGTGAAGGACAGTAGGTATCCTATAGTACTGGATGATGTTAATCGTGGTTCTATTAAGAATATCCAAGCAGCCCATGAGGATGGGGTGGAAGAGATAGTATGTGTTAGCAACCATTGTAAACGGCCTGCTGGCTATGAGTATGTGAAAGATTATCAGTATCATTCCACTTGCGTTCAAGAGGTGGAGATAGATGAGAAGCTAACCATAAAGCATGTTGAGATTAAGGCACCAGCTCCAGGCACGCCAAAAGACAGCTTTTATTCCTATGAGACTGTGGCAATCCCTGAAAATGGCTATAGCTTTAAATGTTCCACTAAGGAGTATCCTTTACCTCAAACAGTATTTAGGCCTTTTTTTACACCAGTAGAAGATCCAACAATTAAGGTAGGAGATAAGCTGGTTATAGACGTAGTGGCTAGGCAACCAGCCTATGAAGCTTCTAGGAGGGAAACCGATGGAATGATCTATAATGAAGCTGTGGCTGTGAGAGACTATACAGTTGAGGGAATTGAAACCCCAATGACTTTAACTGCTCTTAATCTACCAGATGGAGCACAATTTGATACTTCTAATTTTAAACCAGGAGAGTCCTGCGAATTTACCTGGACTCCAACTTATGAAGATATTAGTGATGAGCCTTATACAGTAGTCTTTATTGCAGATGATGGTATCATGCCAGTTCAAATGGAAGTGAAGATAACTGTAAAGACATAATACTGACAACCGATAAATATGATTTTAAGCTCTTCATATCGGGCGAGTAGAGCAAAATATTAAACAGGTATACAGGTGTGAACCTCATTCAGGTTATGCCGGTATACCTGTTTCAATTTAGCTGCAGCCTCCCTTTGATAATATAATCTAGTATTTAAACTCTAGTGTTACTAATGCATCTATTCTTTTTTCTCCTGCTTCTATAGGTGTATTAAATCCTTCCCTGGCTGTAAACATTTGAGAGAAAGGTAGAGGAATGGTACTATTTTCCGTTATCCGTATAGGAATAGCGTTAAAGGGGATTCCTAGATTTGAAGATATGGATTTGGCCTTCTGTATTCCATCCCTTATGGCCAAATTCAGAGCTTGTCGATAGTAGGTTGCAGTATTAGAGACTTCAAAGGATATAAATTCTACAAGATTTGCTCCGCTACCTACTGCCGCATCGATTACGGCTCCAGTTGCTTCCACATTGCTAATACGGATTTCAAAAATATTTCTAACGGTATAGCCACGGTCCATCCGTATACCATTTTCCCATTCGTATATTTTATCAATTACATATTGAAAGGTTTGGGTATTGGTAATACCCATTTGATTTAAGGTCTGCAGGACATTTTGACTAAGCCTGGCATTTTCCTCTTGAGCTTCTGTTAAGTTCTCTCCCATCGTCTGTACGCCCATACGGATTAAAACCATATCTGGGGTAGCATTTACATGGGCGCTTCCAGTTAAGGTCATTATATTTGCTTGAGGTTTATGATCAGAAGAAGATCTATACATAAACAAGCTCCTATTTATTCTTTATACTAATATATTGGGATTTTAATAAAACATTCATTTTAGTTAAGCTAAATGCCTATCTGGCTAGTATGGAAAAGTCTTTAGACATAAAGAACACAGATTACAGACAAGATTATTAATGATAAAGGGTTATAGCTCCCTGATGTTCACCGCATATTACAGAGGTACTTTGCCTGCCTAAAGAGAAGTTGACCTTCATATTCAAAGTTAAGTTTCTGTATAATTTGGTGTATATCTGGGTACTATAACCCTAATTGTTTATAAAAGAGGCCGATATATAATTAATTATTAATTGTATAGTATTATTTTGACTTAATGCAGTTCACTGCCTTATTTACTTTTTGATTTTGGAAGGTTACCTTTACCATAGTATGCAAGTAAATATAACTCTTCTAATTCTGATACTAAAGGCAGTCTAGGATTAGCAGTGGTACATTGATCACCGAATGCTAAATCTGCCAGTTCTGGTAGTTTGCTGAGGAAATCCTTTTCATCTATACCATATTCTTTTAAAGTAGCAGGAATACCTAGATGTTTATTTAACTCCTCAACTTTTTGAGCAAACATCTCTACTGCATCTGCTTCATCTTTAGGATTGTAACCAATCTTTCTCATTAAGGTTAAAATCTTTTCTCCTACAATATAGCTTTCATATTTAGGCCAAGATTGGAACTTAGTTGGGCATTCTACTCCGTTGTAGCGGATTACATGGGGGAGTAGGATAGCGTTGGCACAACCATGAGGTATATGGTACTCTCCACCAAGTTTGTGAGCTAAGGAGTGGTTTATACCTAAGAAAGCATTGGTAAATGCCATACCTGCAATTGTGGAGGCATTATGCATTTTTTCCCTAGCGGTAGGATCAGCTGCTCCTTTGTCGTAAGATGCTTTTAAGTATTGGAATACCATGTCTATAGCATGGATAGCTAGAGCATCTGTATAATCTGAAGCCAAGATAGATACATAGGCCTCATAAGCATGGGTAAGAACGTCCATACCAGTCCAAGCAGTTGAGTTCTTTGGAACTGTCATAACAAAATCAGGATCAATAATAGCAACATCAGGTGTTAGTTCGTAGTCTGCAAGAGGGTATTTCTTATTTTCCTTCTTATCGGAGATAACAGCAAAGGAAGTTACCTCTGAACCTGTACCAGATGTAGTAGGTATAGCAACAAATTTAGCTTTATGTCCTAAGGTAGGGAACTTATAGGTTCTCTTACGGATATCTAGGAATTTAAGGGACATATTCTTAAAGTCAGCTTCTGGATGCTCGTAGAATAGCCACATACCTTTTGCAGCGTCGATAGCTGAACCACCACCAAGGGCAATAATAACATCAGGTTTGAACTTGTTCATAAGCTCTACACCCTTCATAATTGTATCAATACTTGGGTCTGGCTCTACCTGGTCAAATATTTCACAGTGAACGTAATCAGCACGTTTTCTTAATTGATACAGTACTTTACTTACATAACCTAGCTGTGTCATGGAAGGGTCTGTAACAATGAATGCTTTTGTAATCTCAGGCATCTTGGATAAATATGCGACAGAACCTGATTCAAAATAAATCTTGCTTGGAACCTTAAACCACTGCATGTTAACCCTCCTTTTAGCTACACGTTTATAATTAACTAGATCAACTGCAGAAACATTATGGGTAGTGGAGTTGCCTCCATAGGTACCGCAGCCCAATGTCAGGGAAGGCATATTGGTATTGTATAGATCACCAATTGCTCCATGGGTAGAAGGGGAGTTAACAATTATACGGCCAGTTTTCATTCTATTGGAGAATTCGTTAATTACATTATCATCAGTAGAATGAACTACAGAGGAGTGACCCATGCCACCTAAAGCAAGCATTTGCTCACAATATTGCATACCTTCTTCTAGGGTATTAGCCTTCACAACTGCTAAAACTGGTGAAAGTTTTTCTTTAGATAGAGGATAATCAAGGCCTACTCCACCAATTTCTGTACATAAAACCTTAGTACTTTCAGGGATTGTAATACCTGCTAGGGCTGCAATCTTATGTGGGGGCTGACCTACGATAGCAGGGTTTACACTGCCTTTTACTGGATCTATTACAATAGGCTCTAATTTCTTAACCTCTTCTTTTGTTGCAAAGTAGCAACCAGCCTTCTTCATCAGTTCAACTACTTGAGCATATACTGGAGCTTCTACGATAGCTGCCTGCTCAGATGCACATATCATACCATTATCAAAGGATTTGGATAAAACTAAATCAGTTACAGCCCGTTTAAGGTTGGCAGTCTTTTCAATTAAGCAAGGAACATTACCAGGGCCAACACCTAGAGCTGGTTTACCGGATGAATAAGCCTGTTTAACCATACCTGCGCCACCAGTAGCCAATATTAATGATACCTTAGGATGATTCATTAGCGCTTGGGTAGCATCCAGTGAAGGGAATTCAATCCATTGAATACAATTTTTAGGAGCACCGGCTTTAACAGCAGCATCAAGTAATGTTTTAGCAGCAGCTACTGAGCATTGTTGAGCTCCTGGATGGAAACCAAAGATAATTGGATTTCTGGTTTTAATACAGGTTAAAGCTTTGAACATTGTAGTAGAGGTAGGATTGGTTACTGGAGTAACACCTGCAACAACACCTACAGGCTCTGCAACAATCATATAATCTTCTTCTTCATTATCTTCTATAATACCTACAGTTTGTTGATATTTAATAGAATGCCATACATATTCTGTAGCGAAGATATTTTTGGTTATCTTATCTTCATAGATTCCCCTCTTAGTTTCATCAATAGCCATCCTAGCCAATTCGTGTTGCCTTTCTAAGCCAGCGAGAGCCATCTCGTGAACGATATTATTAATTGTTTCTTGGTCTAATGATAAAAACTCTTCCAAAGCTATAAGAGCGTTGTTAACTAATTGGTCAACATGTTCTTGTGGAGTAGGTTGAGTTGTTTTAGCCATAATATTATCCTCCTTGTGATTGTTAATTATTTAACAAGTGTTTCTAGCTAGAATATATCAGATAAAATTATATTTGTAAAGCATTTTTTGTTAAAAAATTCACAAGTGCATGATGCATAAATATAAAAGTTTTAAAAAAAATTCGTTAAAATATAATATTGACTATTGTTAAAAAACTATCTATAGTAGCAATCATAACAGTGATTTTTATTCGCCATACATAATAAGCAAAATTAGTATGATAAAAATTCATTTTTATTCGAAAATACTATCATAATGACGAAAATAACATAAGTGGTCTTATTAAAGATAAAACATGTTTAGAAAGGTTGGATGATTTTATGCAAATGAATAATAAAAAGAAAATGGTTTGGCAATCTGATTTGGGAGATGGTAGATATCGTAACCCAATTTTATATGCTGATTATTCCGATCCTGATGTAATTAGAGTAGGAGATACTTATTATATGACAGCATCCAGTTTTAACTTTATGCCAGGGCTACCTATATTAACTTCTAAAGATTTAGTTAATTGGGAATTGGTTAATCATGCTGTAAAAAGACTTCCCTATGATATATACGATAAACCAGCCCATGCCAAGGGAATTTGGGCCCCTAGTATTCGCTATCATGATAACAAGTTTTGGATCTGCGTTGGTATGCCTGATGAAGGTATATTCATGACAACAGCGACCGATCCCTTGGGTGAATGGACCCCTTTAAGATGTATTTGGGAAGGTAAAGGTTTTATAGATCCATGTCCTTTCTGGGATGATGATGGTAAAGCCTATATTATCCATGCCTATGCCAACAGTAGAATAGGATTTAAAAGCAGACTAGGTATCCTAGAGATGGATGCAGAGGGAACAAAATGCTTAAGTGAGGATAAGTTTATATTTGATGGTACGGTAACTCAGCCTACTATAGAAGGTCCCAAGGTATATAAAAGGGATGGCATGTACTACATATTGGCTCCAGCAGGGGGGGTAACATATGGATGGCAGACAGCCCTTCGTAGTAGCAATATCTACGGACCCTATGAGGAGAAAAAAGTTATGCATCAGGGAAGTGCCAATACGAATGGCCCTCACCAGGGAGGATTAGTTGATACTCCTGGTGGAGAAGAATGGTTTATTCATTTTCAAGACAAGGGTGTATATGGAAGAATTGCCCACTTGCAGCCTGTTCAGTGGAAGGATGGTTGGCCTATTATTGGAATAGATAAGGAGAATAAGGGAATTGGTGAACCAGTTGAAGTTTATAAGAAACCAGATGGGCTTATTAATTCACAATTATCAGAGCCAGATACCAGTGATGATTTTGATAAAGATAAATTAGGCCTTCAATGGCAATGGATGGCCAATTACAGCCAGGACTTTTATTCTTTAACAGAAAGAGAAGGAAGTCTATGCTTATATCCTATTAATACCACTGGAGATGATAAGGCCCTTATATGGAATAGTGCTAATATTCTTACGCAAAAGATTCCATGTCCTGCTTTTACAGCTAAGACACATATAGATTTCTCTCAATTACCTATTGGTGGCAAAACAGGATTAATATTGATCGGAGGTCAGTATGCCTCTTTATGTATTGAAAATACTGCCACAGGTATTAGATTGTATTATTTAGAATCTTCTGGGGACGGGGAAGTTCGGGATGAACATATTATTGAGGAATATACCTGTCCTAAGAATAATAATCTTATTTGCAAAATGAATTTTTATGAAGATGGAACAGCAGAATTTTCTTATTTAATAGAAGATGATAAGTGGAGCATTCCCACCAGGAGATTTTCCCCCAAGGGAGCAGTTTGGGTAGGGGCTAAAATTGGCATTTACGCCATTTCAAATTGTGATATTAGACCCAAGGGCAAGGTGTTTTTTGATTATGTGGAAGTAGAGGCAATGAATGGGGAGGTATAGGAATGGCTAAAGAAGTGGTTATATCTGTGGCCCAGGGGGAGGCTGGTAGAATTCAGACTATCGGTGAAGCCTTGGAAGTTGCTAAAGCATATGAAGGAGATAGGGTCACAATCCAGATTGGAAAAGGGGTATATAAGGAGAAGTTAGAGATAAAACAAGGGGGATTAACATTAGAAGGATGTGGCGCTGAAGATGTCATCCTTACCCATGATGATTATGCTAATTATATAATGGATGATAATGAACGGAGAGGTACTTTCCGTAGTTATTCAGTATTTATTGATGCCAATGATTTTACTGCCCGTAATATAACCTTTGAGAACAGCGCAGGCCCTGGAGATGAGGTGGGGCAGGCCCTTGCTTTATACATTGATGGAGATCGGATGACCTTTGAGAATTGCAGGATGCTTGGCAGCCAGGATACAGTATTCACTGCCCCTTTGCCCCTAAAGGAAATACAGAAGGGTGGATTTAGAGGACCTAAAGAGTTTGCTCCCAGGGTTAATCAGAGACATTATTTTAAGGATTGTTACATTTGCGGTGATGTTGATTTCATTTTTGGCGGAGCAACAGCCTTGTTTGAAAACTGTGAGATTTTCTCTTTAAATAGAAATAAAAAAGTTAATGGTTATGTTACGGCCGCCTCTACTCCAGAGGAATTAACCTATGGATATGTATTTAAGAACTGCCGTTTTACCAGTGACTGCCAGCCCAATACGGTGTATCTTGGAAGACCGTGGAGAGATTATGCTAAGGTAGTAATTATCAATTCATATTTAGGAAGCCACATAAAGGAAGAAGGGTGGCATGACTGGAATAAGGCTAAGGCTCATGAAACAGCTTTCTTTGCGGAGTATGGAAATTATGGACCAGGCTCTGATACCAGTAAAAGAGTATCTTGGGCTAAAATATTAACCAAGGATGAGGCTAAGAGCTATACAAGGGAAAATATTCTGGGCCAATGGTAACAAGGCAGATATTCAGTAAGAAATCTAAGGATTACTGTATTGCAGTTGATAAGGGATATAAAGTATAATTTATACAGATTACTAAGCTTATGTGAAAGAAGGTGCCATATGGAACATCAGAATAATCTAAGGGATATGATTTGTAATATGGAGAGGATTATTGTTGGCAAGAGACAGGTCATTGAGAATGCCCTTATTACTTTACTTGCTGGGGGACATTTACTTTTAGAAGATGTACCTGGGGTGGGTAAGACTACCTTGGCTAAGACCCTTGCCCAAACAATAGATTGTGGTTTTACTCGAATACAATTTACTCCTGATACTCTTCCCAGTGATATTACAGGCCTAACCATCTATAATACCCAGACAGGTAAATTTGAATATAACAAAGGGGCAATAATGAATAATATCATTTTGGCAGATGAGATTAATCGTACTTCACCGAAGACTCAGGCTAGTTTGCTTGAAGCTATGGAGGAGAGGCAAGTAACTGTGGATGGGGTTACTTATCAGCTTGAGAGGCCATTTATGGTAATAGCCACTCAAAATCCCATAGATTATTTGGGCACCTATAATTTACCAGAAGCTCAATTGGATCGATTTTTGATGAAGATCTCCATAGGATACCCAGAAGCAGGGGAAGAAAAACAGATGGCGGACCGATTTCTTAATAAGGAACTGTCTAAGACTTTAGATGCGGTAGTGAACGGTCAGATAATAGTACATATGCAGAAGGAAGTAGAGGAGGTAAAGGTCAACCAGGATTTGGTAACTTATATAACGAGGATTGTTCAAGCTACAAGAAAAGATAATAATTTATCTTTGGGAGCTAGCCCTAGGGCTACCTTGGCGCTGCTTCGGGCCTCCCAAGCTAAAGCCTATCTTGAAGGAAGAAGCTATTGTATTCCTGATGACATAATTGCACTTATTAATCCGGTTATTTCCCACAGACTTATCTTATCTCCAGAAGCCAAGTTATCGAAAGTTAATGTAGATAAGGTATTAAATAATATTGTTTCTAAAATACCGGTGCCAGTGTTGGTCTCTTAAGGAAAGGTATTGATATTTCTATGCTTATAAACCGTATAATATGTATTCTAACTATAATAGGGACTGGAATTTTTGCTTCATATTACGGAGGCAATATTTCATATGCCCTATTTTATTTATCACTATTAATACCTATAACATCTTTTATATACACCTTCTATGTATATGTACGTTTTAAATTATTACAATCTTTAGAAAACCATCTGGTTATAAAGGGGGATTGGAACCCATATTCCTTTATCATAGCCAACGAAGATTTTATTAGCTTTAGTAATATCAGAGTTAGATTTTTAAGTGACAAATCAACCATTGAAGCAGCAGGGCAAAGGGTTGAATATAGTTTATTACCTGGGGAAAATGACCGGCTAGAAACCCGTATTAAATGCAACTATAGGGGAGAGTATTATGTAGGAGTCCATTCAATCGAAGTAACTGATTTTCTATATCTTTTTACATTAACTTATCCAATTAACACCAAGATAAAAGCAGTAGTTCTTCCTAGAGTTGTCCCTTTGGAGGAATTAAAGATTACACCCCTACAAATTGATGTAAAAAACCCATATCAATATTCTAATACTATTGAAGAAGAGTTGGATACGGAGGTTCGTAGATATATCCCTGGAGACCATAAAAAAAGAATCCATTGGAAAGCATCTGCCAAGAAGCAGGAACTTTTAAGTAGGCAGTATCTACATAAACCCAAGGCCAGTATAGTACTTTTTATGGACTTGTTAGAAATTAAGGATGATGACCTTCAGGTTACTATATTTGAGGATAAAATTATTGAATGCGTATTAGCAATAGCAAACCATTATGCAGACAGAAGGGTGGCTACACAGATAGTATATGATATGGGCGGAAAGACCACTGTTAATATATTATCAAAAAGTGATTTTGATGTATTTTATAATTCATGTCAATATATAAGTTTTTCAGCAAAAAATCCAATCGGCCATTTGATCCAAGAGGGGATAGGACAAGGAGATGAGGGCATATTTTATATGGTTGTTACCCACTATCTCACTAAGGAATTCTATCTAGNAGCTCTTAAAGCAGTTTCTTCTGGGAAACATTTATCTGTGCTTTTTATTAGTGATGATATATCTGATAATACCAAGGAAATAATGGTTGATCTAAAAAACACCGGAGTTCAGGTGCATCAAATCATGTCACAGGATGAGATTGAGGATGTATTATAGAAATTTATTTAAGTAATGAGAGACTTGGCTCACATATATACCCCTTATGAAAGGTATGGAATTTTATATGAAAGGTAATAAAGAAAAAATTTATAACATCTATCATACATTACTTAGTTTAGGTTTGACTTGGGCTTTTATATTAACAATTAACTATTATTATGAACTGAAAATTCATATGATTATCTGTGCCTTATGTTCTATAACTGCATCAGTATTAATATATCTATTTGATCTATATCGTAGGAATGCCATAACATATTTGATTCTCATAAGTAGCTTTCCTATAATGGCCTTGTTTTTATGGATTAATAAGATAAATACCAGGGAATGGATTGGAGATTTACTTCAATGGTATAAGAGTTATGATGCTTCTTCTGATTTATATAATGCATCCTATGCTTATTTTACTATTTTTATTATAGCCTTGGCAGCCGCCTTAATTTTTTATCTATTGATGAAAAAAACTTTTACTAAGGTTATGCTGGTACTTCTACTGATATTTATACTTATTGTTTTTAGTATCAAGAAGATTGTAATTAATAAAGCTGTTATAGCTATATGTATATTTTACATACTTTCCATATTGATAGAAATCAGTGGCTATATGTATAGTAAGAAATATGGTATAGAGGATAAAAGGGCTAGTATCCTATATCTGGCCCCAGTATGTCTGATAATATCCTTAGGGGCAGTTTTATTGCCATCAAAATCTGAGCCAATACAATGGCAATATTTTAAAGATATATACTATAATGTTAAAAACACCCTAGATATTTGGTTTGATGAAATAGAATTATTATTGAAAAACGATAGCGGAGAATTTAGTCTAAGCCTTACTGGTTTTAATGATGATCATATTGAATTGGGAAGCAGTGAAGGTTTAGTTGAAGATAATAAGATTGCCTTATTGGTGAGCGGAAATAATGATGCAAAGCCCATCTACTTAATAGGTTCTGTAAGTGATACCTATACCGGCTATAGCTGGGAGAAAGGGCTAGATGAGAAATTAACAAAAGAGGATGATTATCTACTGGATTACGCTGAACTTATCTATGCCCTATCCCGGCTAGACCTTGAAACTCTGGAGACTAAGCATCTAATCGAAAGACGGTATCTTAAGATTATTTTTAATAATATAAAGACTAAGTCTTGCTTTTATCCACTTAAGTCCAGCTGGTTAAAGGGGGATAGGGATGATAGTAAGCCAGATATGAAACAAGCATATATGATATTCCCAAGGGTTATGGGACAAGGGACCTCATATGACATAGTCTTTTACGATTTGAATTTAATGGAAGATGCTTTTATTCAAATGCTACGGGAGGCCGATGACTTTTCCTATGAGCAGGATATCCCATTAAACAAAGAGACTGCCTCATGGCTTGAGTTAAACATCCTAAATATGGATAACATCGGTTCCGATAAAAAGATATGGAAGTCTTATGAGGAACTAAAAATAAGGGCTGAGAAAATTTATGATAATTACTTAGCTCTACCAGAAACTCTGCCTAATAAGGTTAGGGATTTAGCATTAGAAATAGCAAAAGATTATGACAATAGCTTTGACAAATTAAAAGCTATAGAGGCGTATTTACAGAAATACCCATACACCCTTAATCCAGGGAAGCTTCCAAAGGATGAAGATTTTGTAAGTTATTTTCTTTTTGATAATAGAAAGGGATATTGTACTTCCTTTGCTTCAGCTATGGCTGTTTTAGGTAGATGTATTGGTATTCCGACTAGATATATAGAGGGTTTTATTGTAGACTATAATGGAGAGTATCAAAATAATCTACTAGAGGTAAAAAACAGTAGTGCCCATGCCTGGGCAGAAGCATACATTACTGGAGTAGGATGGATACCCTTTGAAGCCACCTTTAAATTTAACGATAGGAGATATGTGGAGTGGCCTGAGAAGATAGATGAGGATAGGAGTAAATCAGAGTCTAAAACATCAGTGGATCATATGGCAGAGGATATTATAGAAGAACTGTATGATGGGGATGAGATTGTTGAAATTATAGATAAGGTAATTGACGGGGAAGAGGAAAAAACCACCCATCATAACATTTTTATCTGGATAATTGTAATAATAGTAAGCTTTGTTACCTTAATACTTCTATTTTTAATATATTACAGTATCTTATTATTACGATATAAAAGAGCCTTCAATGATGCTGATAATAATAAGAAGATGTATATGCTGTTTTTAAGAATTTTATGGCTTTTACGAGTAGAAGGATTTACCTTGCAACCCCAGGAGACCATAGTAAGGTATGCTCAGAGAGTAAATGAATATTTCAAGTTGGAGTCAATGGAATTTAGGGATGTGGCAAAGATTTATATGGACTATAGATATGGAGGTGTAGAGGTAACAGAAAAAGAGGGGGAACTTATTTACCGATATACATTGGAGTTAGAAAGTAACCATAGAAAGAAAGTTAATAAACTACGTTTTATATTACAGAAGCTTGCATTTTTATCAAAAAGCCATAATAAACATTAAATTGTTGAAAGGTCTTTGCTATAAACTGGCGTATTTGCTTTATTACTATTAGGAAGGGGGAGAATTTACATATGAGAGAGGTTATATTAAAGAAGAAATGGAAAGGGTTTATGTACATTTTTGTGCTTCTTATGGCGATCTACTCCATATCCCCAGGAATGGCATCTGGTGAAGTGGCTCAGATTACAGAAACCAGGGATAAGTTGGCGGGGATTTCACAGGAGGAACAGAAAGTACTTAATCAGCTATTCCTTATTACACAGAATATAGAAGCCATAGGAAGAGAAGTTGACCAAATTACAGCAGATATTAATTCCAATAAAGAGCAAATTATAAATTTGGAATATGAGATTAACAGTTTGCAAAGAGCTTATGATAGCCAATTGAATCTGATGGAACAGGTTCTTGTCAGTTATCAAAGGGGAGGGCCTGCCACGTATTTGGAAATATTATTAAACTCTAAAAGCCTGGCATCTTTTCTAAAAAGTATAAATCTACTTCAGAATATAACCCATAATGTTAATGACTTACTTCTTAGCATAGAGGAAGGTCAAGTAAAACTTCAAGGGGAGAGGGATAATCTGGCTTCTAAGATTCAGGATTTGGAGCTGAAAGAGGAGGAGCTGGCCAAGGTACTTGATAAAGAGCAGCAGCTAAAGAATGAACTGGAAGCTACTTTAATAGATCTTCAGGTTAATAGAGCCCATTATGAAGGACAGCTACAGCAATTGGAGAATTCTTGGNAAGAAATCAAAGGCTTGTTTCCTCGTATAATAGAAGAGTTTACAAGAATTATAGAGGAAGGATACATAACTACAGATGATATTGAAATGAAATTTCAATTCTTCCAAATTACAGGATCCCTTAAGGAGGAAGTATTTAATCAAATATTAGAGCGATACTCCACCTTACCTAAAATGATGTTCTATTTCCACCCAGATAGGGTAGATATAGAAGTGCCAGATCAGAAGCTATTCCTATCAGGCAATTTCGTATTAGAAGGGGATAGTGCAATCAAGTTTGAAGTAGATAGTGGCACTTTCTATGATATGGAGTTGGAGAGGGCTTCTATTGAGGAATTATTCAGTGGAGGAGCTTTAATCATTGATTTTAAGGAAATAGCAGGGGATAATATAACAATTGATTTTAAACTCCATGAGGCAACTAGTAATGAGGGTTATCTTTCCTTTGTGATCAGACTCTTATTCTGATACATGGGCAGAATATAAAAGTTTATAAACTAAAGAAGTTCTCAAGTGATACTATGTTTATAAAGTTATAAGTAGTTTAATTGATAGATAATTAAAGATTAAGAGGGGAGAAGTATGATTGAGGCAAGCAATGTATCTTTAAGATATAAGGATGGAACTTTAGCATTGAAAGATATTGATTTATCAATACGTCAGGGAGATTTAGTCTATATTACAGGACCCAGTGGTTCTGGCAAAACCAGTTTGCTAAAACTACTTATGGGGATGGAGTATCCCACTGAGGGTACTCTTAAGGTTATGAATATAACTATAAAGGAGAGCAATAGAAATAAAATACGTAAGTTTCGGAGGCACATTGGACCAGTGTTCCAGGAATTTAAGTTAATAGAAGGAAGAACAGCTCTGGAAAATGTTATGTTGGGTATGCGGTTTTTAGAATATTCCAATAAACATATTAGGAAAATGTCTAAAGATGCATTGGAGAGGGTTGGTTTAGGAGGAAAAATGCATTCCAATGTGGAAAACTTATCCTGGGGAGAAGCACAGCGGGTAGCCATCGCTAGGGCTGTTGCAAGAAAGCCTTCCCTTATACTGGCTGATGAGCCAACGGGTAATCTGGATCATAAAAATGCCATACAAATATTAAAATTGCTAAACTCCTTTCGCAATGATGACACAACTGTAATTATAACAACCCATGCTACCCATTTAATAGAGGAACTGGGCAATGCAATCTTTGTTAGTGTAGAACATGGTGAGATTACCATAGAACGGAGGGGCTAGCCTTGAAGCCCATTTATTTTTAGTATGAATGAAAGATTTGATGTAAGTCATAGAGAAGTGCGAAAGCGCTGAATGGAGGGTAAGATGAAGAAATATTTTAAGAATGCGGGTTATTTTATTAAAGAGACAGGTAGAACAGTCAAAACTCAGCTTCTTTCCAATCTTTTTTCTGCTCTAGGTACAGGGCTGATTTTCTTCCTTTTGGGTATAGTGATAGCAGGTTGGTATACGGGGGAACAGTTAATAACTATGCTTTCCAATGAGGCAGAAATCAGCGTTTATTTTGATAACAACTTAGATACCGATCAAAGATCTACACTATTACAGTTAATAGAAAACTTACATGGTGTAAGGGAAGTTAATTATATCAATGAAGAAAGTGCTAAAAAGAGGATGAAAGAACTTCTTAAAGAAGAGGCGGAGATACTAGAACTTTTTGATGACAATCCCTTTGAAGCATTTATACAGGTAGGGCTACATCTGGATGTTATGGATACGGTATTAGACCAAATAATTAACATTGATGGGGTAGAGTATGTGAGGGATAATCGAGATATCTTAGAGCAGATTAAGGGGATAACAGATGGTGTTAAAATACTAGGCTTTCTCTTATTGCTAGCTGTTGGAATTACTACAGTTATTATAATATCCCATATGATTCGCGTAGGAATATATAACAATAGGGAGCAGATTAATACCTTAAGACTACTGGGAGCACCAGGAGGTTTTATTGGTTTTCCATACATATTAGTTGGACTTGGTCTTACCTTATCGGGAGCTTTATTTGCATTAATATTATGCTTTATTATAATTAATGGTGTCTATGGTGGAATTGGCAATTATTTGCCGTTTTTCCCCGTGCCAGCTAAAGGTGAAGTACTAAGCAATGTAGGGCTTATCATTATACTTGCCAGTATAGTTCTAGGGGTGTTCGGTAGTTTAATAGGTTTATTGTCAATTAGGGAAAGGAACAATGCTTAAAAGTATTTAAAATTACAACTTAGTAAGCTAATTATTCAGTCTGGAGGTTAAAATGTACAGTTTTAAAAACGATTATAGTGAAGGTGCCCATGAAAGAATTCTTAAGATACTTAGCAGCACATCCTTGGAGCAGAATATTGCCTATGGTGAGGATATACATAGCAATAAAGCAAAGGAGTATATAAAACAATTAATTCAAAGAAAAGACCTAGATATTCATTTTATGGTTGGTGGTACCCAGACCAATCTAGTAGCGATATCATCTTTTCTTCGTCCCCATCAATGTGTAATATCTGCAGAAACTGGACATATAAATGTTCATGAAACTGGAGCAATAGAAGCAACAGGCCACAAGGTAGTGGTGGCTCCTGGCAAAGAGGGTAAGCTTACCCCTGAAGCTATACAAGCTGTATTGGATAAACATGGGGATGAACATATGGTTCAACCTAAGATGGTATATATATCTAATAGTACTGAGTTGGGAACTATATATACTAAAGCGGAACTTGTGGCCCTTAGTAAAATATGCAGACGGAATAATTTGCTTCTATATCTAGATGGAGCCAGATTGGCTTCAGCCTTAACAGCACAAACCAATGATTTGGAGATGAAGGATATAGGGGAGCTGGTAGATGCATTTTATATCGGTGCTACAAAAAATGGTGCCTTACTGGGTGAAGCATTGGTTATCTGTAATGATAATCTGAAAGAAGATTTTCGTTATCTTCTAAAACAAAAGGGGGCAATGCTGGCCAAAGGGTTTGTAGTGGGAATTCAATTTGAAGCCCTATTTCAGGATAATCTATATTTTGAATTGGGGGCCCATGCCAATAGAATGGCTAATCAATTAGCTGTGGTTATTAAAGATTATGGTTACAAGTTCTATGCGGAGCAATGTACAAATCAGATATTTGTAATATTCCCCAATGATATAGTGGACAAATTATCAAGGAAGTTTAGCTTTGAAATTCAGGATAAGCTTGATGAAGAAAATACTCTTATTCGCCTGGTAACATCTTGGGCTACCAGCCAAGAAAGTGTGGATGCTTTTTGTAATTACCTTAAAAATATTAAAGATATTTACTAAAATATTATAACTTTTTATCGAGGTTTATAACAATCATTAGATTAGTGAATATAATAATCTATATTATTCCTTAAGGAGAGAAATATGGGTTATTATATTAATGTTAAAGATAATGTAAATATATTTGTAGAAGATTTAAACCCAGAATGTAAGAAGACNATAGTATTTCTACATGGTTGGCCTGGAGATCATAATCTTTTTGAATATCAATTAGATAAATTCCCCCAACTAGGATATAGATGTATAGGGATTGACACAAGAGGATTTGGCAAATCTGATAGGCCCTTTACTGGTTATGATTATAATACCTTATCCGATGATGTTAGATGTGTAGTAGAAGCCTTAGGGTTACGTAATTTTACTCTGGTTGGCCATTCTACTGGTGGTGCCATAGCAGTAAGATATATGAAACGGCATAAGGGACATGGTGTATCTAAATTAGTTCTTGTTGCAGCGGCAGCTCCTAGTTTAATCAAACGCCCTAATTTTCCCTATGGTGCTGATAAAGAAGGTATACTACAGATCATTAAAGATACCTATAATGACCGGCCTCAGATGCTAAGGAATTTTGGAGATAGATTTTTCTTCCAGCATATAACACAGGCCTTCTCCGATTGGTTTTTTGGTTTGGGTCTGCAGGCAGCAGGATGGGCTACTGCATCGGTTGCAAAGACCTGGATTAATGAGCTACTGTTTGATGACCTGGAAGCTATATGTGTACCTACCTTGATTATTCATGGTATCCATGATCTAATCGTTCCCTTTAAGCTGGGTGAGATACAACACAAGATGATACGCAGCTCTAGGCTAGTGCCCTTTGAATTTTCAGGTCATGGTTCTTTTTATGACCAAAAGGACGAATTTAATGAAGTGTTAATAAAGTTTATTGAGTGTTAAGTTAATAAGGCTGTTAACTAAAGAGCGCCTGTCCGTTAGTTGATTGAAAGATATAAAACAATCAAACTTAGGAAGGCGCTCTTAACATAATATCGAATATTGTAATAAACTTTACAATAAGGTCAAATAATGCTATTATATCTTTTTAAATGTAACCTTTATGGATATAAAAAGCTTTAACAATTAATACATAGTAGATTTAGCTTAGAAAAATCCCATATTTATTTACAAGTAGTTAAAACTCATCCTTTATATTTGCTATAAAAGATGAGTTCAAAATTACATTAGATAGAAGGAGAATAATAATGAAGAAAAAAAGATTAGCATTACTGGGATGTGGATATTTAAATCAAATAGTTGCCGATGCATACGTAAACAATTATCTTCCAGAATATGAATTGGTTGGTGTTATGGGCAGAAATCCAGATCGTACACAGGCATTTGCTAACCATTATAATTGTAAGGCTTGCACCAGTATAGAAGATTTATTGGCACTAGAGCCAGAATATATAGCGGAAGCTGCTTCTCCACAGGCGGTTAGAGATTATACCGAAACTATCCTTAAAAATGGAGCCAACATAATCGTCCTATCCATTGGTGCCTTTGCAGACGCCTCCCTTTATGAAAGGGTCAAAAAAACAGCAGCAGAGCACAATACTAAAGTTTATATTGCTAGCGGTGCAGTAGGTGGTTTTGATGTACTTCGTACAGCAACTTTAATGAGTCCTATAAAGGCAACAATGACATCTAAAAAATGGCCAGGTTCCTTATACTATACACCACTTTATAAAGAGGGGCTTATGAATATTACTGAACCAGAGCAAGTNTTCAGTGGTACCACTAAAGAGGCTATTGAAATGCTACCATTTCATTTTAATGTGGCAATTGCTACAGCCCTTGCCAGTGCAGGACCTGAAAACACAACTTTAAATATTAATGCAGTTCCTAATTTTAGAGGTGACGAGTATAAAATACAAATAATTGGGGAACAGGTGGCAACAGACCTAAATATCTACTCAAGAACCTGCGACATTGCAGGTTGGAGTGTGGTTGCTGTGCTTCAAAATATTGTATCACCTATTGTGTTCTAAATCCGGGATGGCGCAAATTTGATTTAATTTCCTTTGTCTGATATGATATGTTTATAAACATAATAGAATGGAGTGTTAAACATGTCATTATTACCTAACTGTCCCCAGTGTAATTCAGAGTACACCTATGAAGATAGGCATATGCTGGTCTGTCCTGAATGTGCCCATGAATGGTCTTTAGAAGCACAGGGGGATGATGTTGATAATAGTGTTATCAGAGATTCTAACGGAAATGAGTTAAATGATGGTGACTCTGTTATTGTAATCAAAGATCTTAAAGTTAAAGGAAGTTCATCATCAGTGAAAAAAGGTACAAAGGTAAGAAATATCAGATTGATACATGATTCCCGTGATGGTCATGATATTGATTGCAAAATAGATGGTTTAGGCGCAATGAAATTAAAATCTGAATTTGTAAAAAAGTTATAGAAATCTTTGATAGATTAACCTATTGCTCTTAAGGCAATAGGTTAATCGTTTTTGATAGATGATTTATATAAATGTAAAAGTGTTATAGAAAATGAGATAATCAAATTATTAAATATTATTTTAAAAGGGTGAATATATGATTAGAGAATTATGTAAAGAAGATAAAGAAACATTTGCAAAAATGGTAAAATCACTGTACTCAGGTGAAGCGGTACTATATCCCATATCTGACGATAACATAGACAAGACCTTTAAGGAGGTAATATCAGGCTCCCCTTATGTTAAGGCTTATATTATAGAATGTGACAATGAAATGGCAGGATATGCTCTTATCAGTTTAACCTACTCCAATGAGGCAGGAGGAATAGTTGTAATTATTGATGAGCTCTATATAGATGATAAATATAGGGGCAAGGGCTTGGGTACAGAATTATTAAAATTTATTGAGGAAAAATATTCAAATAAGGTAAAGCGTTATAGATTAGAGGTTTCTAATGAAAATGAAGCAGCAGAAAAATTATACCTTCGTATTGGTTATGAAGTCTTAGACTATAAGCAGTTGGTAAAAGATATAGCTAATTAAAAAATTCAACATTTAAAATTAAAATTTCAAAAATGCTTATCTGTTTATATTTTTATAATAACATTATCTTTTTTATAATATTATATTTTATTGTAATATTATCAATTAAATATTTTCATATTATGCCATAAAAAAGGATTACATATTTTAACGCATTAATAATGTAATATAAATATTATTATGTTGCATAATAGGAATGTAATTAAACTTAATATAACTTGTAACTGAAGATAATGGATTATAGGTCTTAAACAGGGGGTTTTTATTATGGATAGACAGCGGGCTAAGGAAATATCATCTTCTTTAGAAATGGCTAATGTATTCTACAACGGCAAACCTGTTTATATTGAAAATGTCAATCCAGTAAAAGATGCAGCTAGCATTCATTATCTGGATCAGCCTCACTATAGCCAAGAAGTACCATTAAATCATCTATATGAAACCGATAGCTTTAGATAAGTAAGTTAGAAAACCAAATATTATTATATGAAGCTAATCTTATTAGAATATAGGATTAGCTTTTTCATTTACACAGGGAAACATCATTAATTAACCTTGCTTATAAGTAGATTATAAAATATTTATAAATAATAGTGAAACATGTTGCATTTTTGTCAATAGGTGTGATATATTAGTGGTTACTAAAAAAATAAGATAATATCCATATATTTCTGATAATATGGTTCAGAAGTTTCTACTAGAAACCGTAAATTTCTTGCTATGGGTAATCCGATGATTTATCTAAGTTGCATGGTCGTATTTGAGCCTGCAATTTACTTATTATTAAGTTGCTTGGATTTACTCACCTCCATAGCAGCTTTTTTTTTGATTCATATTATCTAAAATGTGGACAGCATTAGGAGGACAGCATGGAAACTGATAAAAACAAGAAAATTATTAAGCATCTTTATTCTTTCTTTAAACTAAAAGAAAACAATACTAACATTAAGACAGAAATTCTAGCCGGATTAACAACCTATGTTACTATGGCCTATGCCTTATTGGTAATACCTAATATATTGAAGTTTGCCGGCATAAATTCACCTGGCCTAGTGGGAGATGCAGCTGAACAACTCAGTATACTTAATGACCCTGTTATAGCTTCGTTATTTACAGCCACATGTATTGCATCTGCAATTGGTACCTTAATTATGGCCCTATATGCGAATTTACCCTTCGCTTTGGCACCAGCGATTGGTCTGGCAGCATTTTTTACCTATTCCTGATAGGCCTGTAGTTCCAACTGAAAAACCAGTGGAGGAGATGGTTGAACTTAAGATAGAGGCAACTGATTATCTACTTCTAACACCAGAAGCTGATGTCATTTTACCAGCTGGATTTGAAAAGACGGAAGCTACAATTATGAATAAGAAATTTAGTGTATGGAAGCCAGTTGAGAACGAGGACAATGAATTCTATCTGATATATGCTATGAATAAGGCAGGAATAAAAGGCTGGTATCTATTTGATACACGGGAAGAAACAATACAAAGATTTGCAGAAGATTTATATAATAGAAATCCCAAGGAAGAAGTAGTCACTGCCTTTCAGCAGAATTCCGAGAATATTCGGGAAACAAGAGGCGCAGAGAATAAGGGAGACAATGGAAGATTTTCTTCTTATACATAAGAAAAGCTATTGCTTAACTAACTTACATTAGTTTTGCAATAGCCACTTAAACTATTTATTTAGTTGTACATAGATTACTTAAGCAATAACAACGTTAACCGCTTGAAGGCCACGNGAACCTTCAGTAATTTCAAATGTTACATCTTGATTTTCTTCAAGACTTTTGAAACCATTACCAGCAATTCCTGTGAAATGAACGAATATATCCTCGCCAGTTTCGCTGTTTGTGATAAATCCAAAGCCTTTTTGTGAGTTAAACCATTTTACTGTACCTTTATTCATGAAAGATACCTCCTATTAAAAAATTATTTATATTTTAGCATGAAGATAAAAAATCACATATTTTTGTAATTCATTAAACGTGTTAATGACTTACAAAAATATGTGAAATCAAAACTTACATTTAAAATACTTAATAATAATAACATGTAAAATATTATTTGTCAAGTAGATAGTATTTTAAATT
>JGI24707J26582_10000435_pt1 | contig 31733 bp, 25 predicted proteins | sample BioPla1DNA1_FD_26582 | JGI IMG/M metagenome (IMG submission 26582)
TTTTTTCACTTTCTAGTTCAGCAGCCATTGAAGGTTGTATGTACGACTGATTTTTATTTGCTTTTCTAATTGCCTCTATTAAATCACTGGCTTTAGCATCCTTTAAAATATAGCCCANAGCCCCCAGGTCCAAAGCCTTTATAAGATACTCCCTGTCTTCATGAATTGTAAGCATTACCACCTTTGCTGTATTGTCATATTGCTTTATTCTCTCTAATGCCTCAAGCCCGTTTAGTTTAGGCATATTAATGTCTAACAGTACAACATCAGGTTTCTTTTCCGGATATTTTTCTACAACCTCCAGACCATCGGCACATCCTGCTATAACATTGATGTCGGGCTCAAGCTGTATAAGTTGCTTTAATCCCTCTCTGATCATTGAATGATCCTCAGCGATCATGACCTTGATATTTCTGTACATTATGTCTCCTCCTGAAGCGAATAGGGTAGTTTTACCCTTATTATTGTTCCAACATTTATCTTAGAGTCTATTATAAACTCACCTTCAAGCAGCTCGACTCTTTCTCTCATTCCTAAAATTCCGAACCCTGAATCTTCTTTATTTAAGGAATTACTGAGTATATTGGTGTCAAATCCATTTCCATCATCACTGATTCTTAACAATACTGAATTCTGCGCACATTCCACTTGAATGCTTACATGAGTTGCATCAGCATGTTTATATGTATTGTTAAGGCTTTCCTGCACGATCCGGAAGACTGCCAAGGCTATATTACTATCCTTTATGCAGTCCTCCTCACTGTTAACCTTAAAATCCACTCTTATATTATGTTCTGCACTGAATTTCTCAATATATTTTTGTATGGTGGGTGTAAATCCCAAATCGTCTATGGACATAGGTCTTNAGTCATAAATAATTCGCCTTACAGATTTCAGGCAATCTCTTACCACTGCTTTAAGCTTTTGTAGCTCAATCAGGGCTTTTCCCATGTCAAGCTCTGCTGTTTTTTCACATATTTCAGTCATTATAACAACATTGCTCATTGCCTGTGCCGGGCCATCATGTATTTCCCTCGCTATACGTCTTCTCTCATTTTCTTGAGTCTTGATAATTCGTAGTGCCAGAAGCCTCTTACTCTCAGTTTTCTCAAAATGCTCGTCCAAGCTTGACAAATCTCCCGAGAGATAATCAAATACTGTCCCAACCTGAGTTACCAGTTTTTCTGCCTTTGCCACAGTTTCAAGGGCATTCTGAAGACGTCTTTCCACATCATTTCGTCNTAATATAGTCTGTCTTTCACTTTCACGGCAAACGGCTATCTCAACCAATATATCATTTGCAGTCTTATATGCCGCTTCCATTTGTTCTTGTGAATTAGCCAGATCACTGTTAATTGAAGCCAGGTATTTTTTACTCTGTGCCAGCTTCCCTTCAAGTGTTTTATATTGACTCATAATGCGATTGGCTTCTGCCTTCAATACTTGCAATTCGTCCTTTAGCTGGCTTACTTCTTTTCTGGCGTTTTCTAATATATCGAAAATGGCTCCCTTACTATCGTCAATTACATTTAAAGTCTTTTTGACTATTTCATTAAGCNTTTTTATGCCCAGATTTGCCAATTAACATGCCTCCATCATTTGTCAGATAATAGCTTGCTTAATTCATTCATAAATGTATTAATATCCTTGAAATGCCTGTATACTGATGCAAATCTGACATAGGCAACCTCATCAAGCTTTCTAAGTTTATCCATTACCAGCTCGCCAATAAATTCGCTNGTAACCTCCCGTTCGAGGGAATTGTTGATCTTACCCTCTATAGAGTCAAGGAGGGATTCTATTTGATCCATTGAAATATTGCGCTTAACACAGGCCCTTAGAATACCCTTTCTTAGTTTATCCCGGTCATAGGGCTGCCTTGTCCCATCCTTCTTAATAACCATGATGGGAAGGCTCTCCACCTTCTCATAGGTGGTATAGCGCCTATGGCAGCTTAGGCATTCTCTTCTCCTTCGTATTGTCGCGCCTTCGTCAGTTGGCCGTGAGTCTATGACTTTGTCTTCATCAAATGAGCAATAAGGACATTTCATATCATTTCTCCTTACCGATTAGATACCCATTATGGGTTACTAAAAACATATTAATACACTTATCGGCATATTTATGCAAAATCTTTGCATAAAAAAGTAAAACTCTGTACTTGTTAGCTTCTATATGTAAAAGAAAAAACCNTTAATACGACATCTTAATTATGCAATATGTTTAAAAAAAATGAGGGTGCTTCCCTCATTTATTCTATCATTTTATACGTATTTCTGCATATGCTTTAATGCAGATTTTTCTAATCTCGAAACCTGGGCCTGTGAAATCCCGATTTCATCGGCCACCTCCATCTGAGTACGGCCTTGAAAAAAACGCAAATCAACTATCTTCTTTTCTCTTTCGCTTAATTTACTCATTGCTTCATTTATAGAAATATGCTCAAGCCATTTTTCATCATCATTTTTTTCGTCCTTAACCTGATCCATTACAAAGATAGCATCTCCGCCATCATGATATACCGATTCAAACAAGGAGATTGGCTCCTGTATAGCATCTAAAGCCATGACTACATTTTCTTTGCTGACGCCCAATTCCTTTGCAATATCATTAATATTAGGTTCCCTTGATTCTTTTCCTATTAATTTTTCACGAGCCTGTAAGGCCTTATATGCTGTGTCTTTTAAAGATCTGCTTACCCTTATTGGATTATTATCTCTTAGATATCTTCTTATCTCACCAATTATCATAGGTACTGCATAAGTAGAAAATTTCACATTTAAAGTAACATCAAAATTATCAATTGCTTTTATTAGACCAATGCATCCAACCTGAAAAAGATCATCTGCATTCTCTCCCCTGTTGCTGAATCTTTGGATGACGCTTAATACCAGTCTGAGATTTCCATGTATGAATTCCTCTCTTGCCTTCTTATCCCCTTTCTGAATTCTTTTAAATAGCTCATCCATTTGGCTGCTAGAAAGCAGGGGTAGCTTTGATGTATTGACGCCGCAAATCTCCACCTTATTCATAAAATCAACACACCTCTCTTTAACTGTCATAGTCGCTGTCTAAATATCAGTCTTAACTTTAGAGGCGCGTTTTATTCTGTTTTTTTGAATATATATATTTTAAAAAGGCCTTGACAAGCAGCTTTTAAGCTTTTCTACAGATCTCTGTCCATGAACCCGGGCACGTTTAAATCACTTAAGAATATCTGTTTTTCGCTGCCGTCCACATGGTTATAGCATCCTTACTATCTCCCGCTTGAGCCTACCTAGAATCCGTTTTTCAAGGCGCGATATGTATGATTGTGATATTCCAAGCATATCAGCAACCTCCTTTTGAGTCTTTTCAAGATGGTTGTTTAGTCCGAACCTTAACTCCATAATCTTTCTCTCTCTACCATTAAGCTTATTCATAGCCGTTACCAATAGCTTTTTATCTGTTTCCTCTTCCAGGTTTCTTTGTATTATGTCCCCGTCGGTACCTAAAATATCAGACAATAAAAGCTCATTCCCATCCCAGTCAACATTAAGTGGTTCTTCAAAGGACACCTCGCTTTTTANCCTGCTGTTTTTTCTGAGATACATCAGAATTTCATTTTCTATACATCTTGAAGCGTATGTTGCCAGCTTAATATTCCTGTGAGGGTTATAGGTGTTAATGGCTTTAATTAGTCCAATAGTGCCTATTGAAGTCAGATCCTCGATGTCAACACCAGTATTCTCAAATTTCCGGGCTATATAAACCACAAGTCTTAAATTCCGCTCAATAAGAGTTCTCTTCACAGATAAGTCACCATTACTTAGCTTTTCCAGAATTTCAGCCTCTTCGTCGGGTTGTAAAGGAGGTGGCAATATTTCATTACCCCCTATGTAGAAAATCCTTTCATTGCCGTCTTTTTTCGGATTTTTTACCATAGTAATTATGATTCCAACCATTTGCTTAAACATATACTTCTCACCTTTCCTTTTGCTGCGGCTAAAAATCCGCAATATTGTCATGCAATTATATTTTTGAAAGCATCGCAGGGCCTACCAAAGCCGAATATTTTGCATTATCTGATAGTTTAATGCCACAAATTCCAATGATTACATCATTAATCTCCTTAAGAGTTCCCCCTCTGCCAATTCGGATATTATCAGGTCTGAATCCTGTCAACATGCCATTTTCTTTGCCTATAGATTTAAATGGAATGAGGTGGAATTTTTGAAACCAGCTATTCCTATTGCTGGTTTCTGTATAAATATCAATACTATTGGATATAGCTGCTTTATACACTTCATCAGGCAGTATGGTTTTTAATGATTCAGCCTCCACCACCATCACCGGGTAACCCGTCAGAGGATCGATAAGGGAATTCCCGGTATCAACAAGAGCATGAAAGCAAACTGATTTACCCTCCATTTTTATATATACCGGTATAATTGATCCTTCCCTTAAAGCCTTCCCCGATAATATTCTTCCAATAGGTCTGACCAAAACAATACACAGTGCAGCAGATAATAAAAAGGCTTTAAGAATCCCATAAGGACTTACATACATCAGTCCGGCATATGAAACTGTGCCACCATCTAAAAGACTGGATAATCCATAGGTACAACCGGCAAGCAGGAAGGCTGAAAGCAGCATCATAGCCCATCGTCTCAAAAATTCAGATAATGTTCTTATACGAAAGGCAATAAGAATCATCAAAGCCGAAACTATTATTCTGGTCAGCAAGCCTGATAAAAAAGCGGTATTTGGTATTATGGCTCCCAANACTGCATATACGGCACCAAGAGATGCCGCAAGTATCATTCTCAAAGCTTTCACTTCNAAGCCCGAAACAGCCCCGGCAATTTTTAAGATCAGACAATTAGCTATCAGGTTTTCTAAAAATAGAATGTCTGCATATACAACCACCTTTTGCCTCCCTTCATGTATTAATTGGCTCCATTTAAATATTATTAATTAAAATTAGCCTTTATGATTCAAGGTGCTGCGTTCATAAGCCAATTATAAAGATAAGGGGTATAATTTTCTGTCAAATATAGTTATGCCCCAGAATAATACTTCTTCCCCTGTAAAAATCCCTTAAATTGAAGGGTTTTAGCCAAGAATGATTTCCCGTAACAACCACAGTGTAAAGCGAATAGACTATGAGTGTATCGTTTTAGCGGAGTGGTTTTATGTCCGGAATAGCTGGTATAGTGAGTCCTGCTGAGGATATTTTGCAGAAAAGTGTAAATCTATGTTGTATGTCAGAAGCTATCCGGACAAGGGGCATGACGGGTGCTGGCTGCTATATCTCACCAAATGCGGCATTCTTAAAGAGAACAGGGCCATTCGGGCCAAGCTGCGNTGGGGCATTGGTAAGCGAGCATCTTATAGAAGGTAAGTCCTATGCTATAACCATGGATGGAACAATTTACAATACTAAGGAATTGGCCGCTGATCTTGAAGCGGCAGGAATCCGCTGCTCCTCTGTAAATATATCTGAGCTGATAATACATTCCTTTGTAAAGTGGAAAGAAAGCTTTTTTGAAAAAATAAACGGCAGCTTTGCCTTTGCAATATGGAATAAGGAGGATAAGACCTTGTTCCTTGTTCGCGATCATCACGGAATAAAGCCATTATACTATTCTTTAATAGGGCAAACCTTGATCTTTGCATCAGATATTAAAGCAATAACCCGCCATCCCCATTTCAAGCNAACAATTGATAAAGAGGGGCTTTCAGAGCTGATTTGCCTCAGCCCTCGTCATACTCCGGGAAGCGGTGTAATAAAGGGAATCTCTCAGGTCAGGCCAGGACATTTTGTAAGGTTTTCAGAGGAAGGCGCTAAGCATTATAGATACTGGGTATTAGAAGACGGAATACATGAAGATGATTTGATTGAAACCCTCAGCACGGTCCGTGAACTTGTAACTGATTCAATAAAAAGGCAAATGTATTCTGATGTTAATTTGTGCGGGTTTTTATCAGGAGGTCTTTACTCCAGCCTGATAACTGCCACAGTTTCCCAGAACCCTATGCTGTTAAACAACAGTATATACAATACCTGGTCTGTTGATTTCGAGAAGGCAAACGGTTTTGTGTTTTCCAATGGNTACAGAAGGGATTTAGATTTGCCCTGGATTCGCTGGGTCAGCAGAAAATCCAATACAAGACATCACTATATTATCCTTTCTGCAGAAGATATGATAGGTGCTTTATTCGAGGCCGAGGAAGCTTCAGGGGTACCTGGAGTNCCCGATTATGACACCTCATTATTACTTCTATGTAGGGAGATGAAAAAGGATTTTGATATTGCCCTCGCCGGAGACTGTTCCGATGAACTGTTCGGTTCAGGATATAAGCTTGGTGAACATTTTATTACAACAAAAAAGCGTCTACCCTGGACCTCGAATTTAGCTGAAAAAATATCTGTTTTTAAGAATGATGTGATAGATATAATAAAGCCCTATGAATTCATAGAAAAATGCTATGAAGAGGCCTTGGCCGATTATACTAAATTCTCTAAAAACGGTAATTCTCTTAATAAGGAGAGGGAGGCTCAATGGTTCAGCCTGTATTGGAATCTTCCCTGCTATTTGGAACGTCTTGACAAAATGAGTATGGCAAGTGGCCTTGAGGTCAGGGTTCCTTTTTGTGACTTCAGATTGACTGAATACTTCTGGAAAATCCCCCAGGAGCTCAAGCGCCTTAACAATATGGAGAGAGGGCTACTGAGAGAGGCTATGCGTGGTTTCCTTCCTATGGACATTCTTGAAAGAAGGAAAAATCCATATCCCAGATTTTGTGACCCTGAATATGAAGCACAAATCAAAGGCATGCTGCATGAAACGGTACTTGATCCTGGATCACCAATAAGATATCTTTTAAATATTAAAACCCTCGAAAGTATGATGAAACAACCCCTTGATCTCAGTAAGAAATATACAACCAGGGCACGCCTATATGGCTGGCTGATTCAACTAAACAATTTCTTGCTTAATTACGATATTACTCCTTTTTGAATAATCCGAATCCGATCAGATTGTCTTAACGGGTCAAAGCTTGAATGACCTCATTTACATCTTCTCTATTTCCTCTAATAGAGCTTCAACGATTTCATTTTCCGAAACCCTTCGCAAAATTTCACCCTTTTTAAATATGACAGCAGACTCCTTTCCGCCGGCTATACCAATATCGGCTTCTTTGGCTTCTCCAGGACCATTAACTACACAGCCCATTACTGCAACCTTAATTGGCTTATCAATATTTTCAAGGGCATTTTCTACTTTTTCTGCAATTGAGATAAGGTCAATCTGTGTTCTGCCACAGGTGGGACAGGAAATGAAAGTCATGCTGTTCTTATACAGACCGCAAGACTTAAGTATCTCTTTTGCAGCCTTGACCTCTGTCACGGGATCTCCTGTAAGAGATACCCTGACTGTATCGCCTATTCCCGAAAGCAACAGGGCTCCTATTCCCACAGAGGATTTGATAGTGCCTCTGAACACTGTTCCTGCCTCAGTAATACCTATATGCAGAGGATAATCGGTCAACTCACTAAGCTTTTGGTATGCCTCAATCGACATAAGCACATCGGATGACTTTATTGAAATAACTATATCATTAAAACTATGATCCTCAAGAATTTTTACATGCCCTAATGCACTCTCCACAAGGGCATCAGCACATACACGTCCATATTTCTGCAGAAGCTCCTTTTCTAAAGAGCCACTGTTTACGCCTATTCTGATTGGAATGCCTCTGCTCCTTGCTGAAGCCACAACTTCTTTAACATGAGCCTCAGAACCGATATTCCCCGGATTAATCCGTATTTTATCGGCACCATTATCCATGGCCATCAATGCAAGCCTGTAATCAAAATGAATATCAGCTACAAGGGGTAATGTTATTTGTTTCTTAATTTCACAAATAGCTTTGGCAGCATCCATATCTGGCACAGCCACTCTGACAATATCACAACCTGCATTGGCTAGCTCGGTGATTTGTTTCACTGTGGCTTCTATATCACTGGTCTTTGTATTTGTCATCGACTGAATACTGACCGGAGCATCCCCACCAATGAAAAGTGAACCAACTCTAATTTTTTTTGTCTTCTTACGCATTTTTCACTCTCCTGTAACACTGGGGACGTTTTTTCTTGTTATAGAGCACAGGGAAACCGTCCCTTTGTGTTTTATAACCACCTAGGAATATCGTTAAACAGGGTAAAGATAAGTAATCCANATAGCAGTATCAGACCTATGAAAGAAATCATTCCTATCTTTTCCTGTGGTATTTGCTTTCCTGTGATCTTTTCAATCAGAAGAATAAGCAACATGCTACCATCAAGAGCCGGTAATGGTATAAGGTTCATAATCCCCAAATTAATACTAATAACGCTGCTTAAATAGAAAAGATTAAGAAGAGTAGCCCAGAAGGGTTGTGGCGTATCCACAACACTGCCTACAGCTCCTATAATACCTACTGGTCCCGACAGCTCCTTTATGGATACTACGCCTGAGAACAACCACTTTATAGTCACAAAAACATTACGGGCAGTCGAAATACAAAATTTCGTCGATGCACCCATTATTTCAAAAATATTGATGCCTTCTTTTTTATGCTCAAAGCCTGTGCCCAGTGTATAATAAAAATCTGCAAAGGGTGTAATATCTTCAAAGACCAGTTCCTTTCCATTCCGTTCAACAGTTATACTAAGGGGAGCACCCTTATTCTCCCGGGTTTCGTTAAGATACTTTTGTATATCTAAAGTGGAAAAAACCTCTGTGCCATCAATCTTAATAATCTTATCTCCACGCTTAACTCCGGCCTTTAACAAAGGTGACTCTGTTTCTAAAATGTCAATAACAGTATTCCCTGCTTCAAGCTTCGCATCATATTGTGCTGTAAATCCTAATCTGTAGCGGCTTGCAGTTCTCCCCGGTATAATAGTCTTTGTTACCTTCTTGTTTTCACTTACATCGAAGTAGACTATATCCTTTGCAGATCCATCCTCACCATACATAAAGAGAGTTATATCTGTATTAGGATCATACACCCTTTTCCCGTCATAGGATATGAGCTTATCCCCAATTTCAACTCCGGCCTGCTGAAGTGCCGAATTCTCAGCAAACTGAGTAATAGTATTTGTCAAAAATCCAGTGCTTGATAAAAAGATTGCAGCAAAAATNAAGGCAGAAATAATATTCATCAGAGGGCCTGCTGCAATAACAATGGCACGCTTCCACGCAGACTGCTGCGAAAATGATCTGGGATTGTCAGAGGACTCTTCTTCCCCCTCCATTCTTACAGCCCCTCCCATTGGAATCAGCCTCAGCGTGTATTCAGTCTCTCCTTTTTTTATAGAGAAAATCTTTGGCCCCATGAATAAGGAAAACTCAAGAACCTTGATTCCTACAGCCTTGGCCGCAAAAAAATGGCCCATTTCATGAATTATAATAAGAACGCTTAAAACAATTAAAGCAACTAGTATTCCCATTTAACAACCCCCNTCACAAAAACTTCGTGCTAATTCTCTTGAAGCCCGATCAGTATCTATTATATCGTTAAGTACAGGCTCAGTATTCACAATATGATTCTTCATAACTAATTTTATTACCTCCGTTATTTCTAGAAATGAAATCTTCTCTTCTAGGAAAAGCTCAACTGCTACCTCGTTTGCTGCATTCATTGCACAGGGCATCGTTCCNCCTGTTTCAGCCGCTTCCTTTGCCAGTTTCAAAGCTTCAAAGGTATTATAATCCGGCTTCTCAAAATTTAAGCATGATAATTTGTCAAAATCTATTTTATTAAATGAATTACTGATTCGTTCTGGCCAGGTCAGAGCAAGTTGAATAGGTATTCTCATGTCAGGCGCACCCATCTGTGCCATTACAGATCCATCGTTGAATTCAACCATGGAATGAATAATACTCTGGGGATGAACCACAATATCAATTTGTGAAACAGGTATATCAAACAGCCACATTGCCTCNATTACCTCAAGTCCTTTATTCATCATTGTTGCAGAATCAATGGTAATTTTACTCCCCATTGACCAATTAGGATGGTTTAGTGCCTCCTTGACAGTAACCGATTTGAGCGCTTGCCTTGAATACCCTCTGAAGGGTCCTCCTGAAGCAGTCAGGATAAGCCTTGATATATCCCTATCTCTGTTTCCGGCAATGCATTGAAAGATTGCCGAGTGCTCACTGTCAACTGGAAAGAGCTTTACACCCTTCTTTCTGACCAAATCAGTTATTATCTTACCTGCAGTGACCAATGTCTCCTTATTTGAAAGGGCAATATTCTTGCCTGCCTCAATAGCTGAAATTGTGGGTAAAAGGCCTGCTGTTCCAACAACAGAGGTTAAAACGGTATCAGCCTGAGAATAGGTTACAGCTTCAAGTACCCCGTCACTACCCTCTAGTATCCTGGTGTCTGTGTCTTTAACTGCAAGCCTTAATTCTCTTGCAGCCTTTTCATTATATAAAGCAGCCACTTCAGGCTTAAAGCGCCTGATTTGCTCCTCTATAACCCTTACATTTGAATTGGCAACCAAAGATACTACCTTAATATTTAAATTATCACATACCTCTAAGGCCTGGGTTCCTATTGAACCTGTAGAACCTAGTATGGATAAGCCTTTTATCATGCAAAACAACCTTTCTATGCTATAAACTGATTAATATAAAAATATACAAGGGGTGCCACAAAAAGAATGCTGTCCACCCTGTCCATAATTCCACCATGACCTGGAATAAGATTCCCAAAGTCTTTGATACCAGTATACCTCTTAATTGAAGATGCTGCCCAGTCTCCGATCTGAGCCAGTACGCCGCACAAAAGCCCAAGTATTGCAAAGTGATAAACCGGTATTAGATTAGCCCCTTCTCTGTTCACTATTATGGCTCCGTACAACACCATAAATACCATACAGCCAATAGCTCCACCTACAGAGCCTTCAACTGTCTTCTTAGGGCTTATATGGGGGATAATCTTATTTTTCCCGATGGCAACTCCCACGAAATAAGCAAAAATATCTGTAATAAAAGACCCTATTAAGATAATCCAGATATATTTTAAGCCCTCATCCAAATTCCTAGTTTTTATAATAAATGAAAGCAAAAATGGTATGTAAGCAATCCCAAACAATGTATATGTATTATCCTCCAGGGAGCGTCCGGATTTATTAAATATAAAGCGGAAAAACAGGTAACCCACTAACAAATAAATCAGTAGGCCGGAGTATTTGCCGGTAAATATACGAGACATTAAATGGCTGATTTGAGGATACTGTTCAGGGTTTAATGTAGCGGCATAAGCTTTACAAATAATCAAAACAGAGGCTATGATACCGGCTGGCAAATCTATAAGGATATTCTTTTCCTTCATAGCTTTGGAATACTCGTAAAAGGCTATTATGCTTGCCGCCAGAACAGTAAGTGCCAATGCATACGGCGGTAGAAGAAGGATTATTATTAGTATAGCAGCTCCTATAGCTCCGCTGATTATTCTGGTTAGCATTATATACCTCCAAACCGTCTTTGTCTGCTCTGATAAGTTAAAATAGCCTCTTTTAGGTGCTTTTCACTAAAATCAGGCCATAATACATCAGAAAAATAAAATTCCGAATAGGATATCTGCCAGATAAGAAAATTACTTACTCTCATCTCACCGCTGGTTCTTATGAGTAAATCCGGGTCGGGAATTTCGCTGGTATACAGTCTCCTGCTTATTTCACTCTCGTTGACCTCGATAAGCTTCCCTTCTTTTGCATCCTCTAATATGCGAGAAACAGCATTGACAATTTCCTGTCTTCCCCCATAATTAAGAGCAATAATAAAATCAAGAGTTTTTCTGTTCTTTGTAGCATTTTCAACTCTTTCAATTTCATTTACTATTTCCTTTGAAAGAGGATACTTTTCGCCAATTACCCTTATCCGTACATCCTTCCCCTTGAGCTCCTTTTCAGCATTGCGAAGATAATCCAAAAGAAGCCTCATAAGCTCGTCAACCTCAGCCTTTGGTCTTGCCCAGTTTTCAGTGGAAAAGGCATATACAGTGAGATACCTTACTCCCATGTTATAACAGGCCTCGACTATTTTTCTAAGATTTTTAGAGCCCTCTCTGTGACCCATACTTCTTGATAATCCCCGTTTCTTTGCCCATCTGCCATTACCATCCATAATAATGGCAATATGATTAGGGATAGTCTCTCTGTCTATATCAATTTTACTATTACGCATAAATTCTCCTGTCATTACTATACAATAATAAATGTAGCTTACACTATAATAGCAAAAATAATCAAAATTTACTACAGTAAGACAGAGGGCGGTTCCGTGTCTTGTCAGAAGAATCTTCTATATTGTTTTATCATTTTTTTGTAGTTCTCTATTTNAGCTCTTGACAAAGAATTGAAGGGCGAATGTACACTGTTGATAACCATACTGTTATTAATGCCCTTTTCAAGACGCTCTAAAAGAATANCGAGGTTCTCACCATCATCGGGATATTATGAATACATACACATTCATTATATCGAATAAAAGTGTTAATCCAATAATAGCCATTTAAAATAGTCCCGCTTTTTTAGGAGGGGTGGCTATGAGATAGCCGGAATCTTTCAAAGCATCACGCATGTGATTATTAAGTATACATACCACTATTCAAGATGATAAACACTATTAGAAAGCAAAAGGCCAGCAATTACAAGCTTTGAGTGCTTGTAATTGCTGGCCTTTAATACTTCGCTAGATGAGAGTCAGTGAATAATTCACCTGTTTTCGTAAATCCCTAAGCAACTCCCATTCTACGGGTCTATCTATGTTTATATTTGTCTGATAAGATAGCTCATGTAATGTACATAGTGAGAAAATACCACTCCAGGTTCCTGAAGATCCGGCAACCACCGTTTTAACCATTCAAGTGAAACATAACCTTCAAAGCCATTTTTGTTAAGTTGCTTCAGACAGTCAAGCACCGGTACATCTCCATANCCAAGCATTCTGTAAGAGGCCTTGCCATTTTCCATTACTGAGTCTTTTATATGGAGATATTTAATATGTCCGTTTAGATAGCGTAATGTAGTTTCAGGACTCTCATTGAAATATCTGTATGGATGATGGATATCCCAAAGTATTCCCGAATTAGGTCTGTCAACAGCCTTAATGAAATCGGCCATNACTCTTGAATCAGCAAGCATCCCATTTGTTTCGATCAGGGGAATAACATTGGTATCCTTTGCATAATCACAAACTGCCTTATATTGAACAAGTACAAAATCCAAATCCCGCTCTTCACCNGGCTCCCCATCCTTATCACCTAAAACTCTTATATAGCTTGCACCAATTCTCTTGGCTAGATCGATGTAAGCCTTTGCTTCCTCCAGAGCCTTTTGACTATTCTCTTTATCAAATAAGAATGCCCCCGAGGTAAGCATGGGAATCTCAATATTTAATTTTTTTAATGTACTAAGTGTTGTTTCAATATTTTCTTCTCTGAAAGGCTTGCATTTCGGTGCATATATTTCTGAGCCAATTCCTCTGACCTCTATTCCGTCAATGCCTAAGTCCTTGCATGTTGCATATATTTCCTCCCATGACCATCCCGGACAGCCTAGGGTGGAAAATGCCAGTTTCATCATAATCATCGTCCTCTCAAATGCTTAATATGGTATATCTATATATATACCCAATCAACAGGCTAAAAGTATTATTATTTTATGCTGTTACAATGGATGCCTCATCCTTAAGATTCAATTCTTCTATTGCCATCTCACGCATCTTGAACTTCTGAATCTTACCGCTTGCAGTCATTGGGAAGGAATCAGCGAACTTAACATAACTTGGTGTCTTGTGCCGGGCCATGTTAGACCTGACAAAATCCTTCATCTCCTGCTCGGTAGATGTCTCCCCTTCCTTTAAGATTATCCAGGCCATTATTTCCTCTCCGTAATCCTTGCTGGGAACGCCGATAACCTGTACGTCTTTTACCTTGGGGTGGGAATAGAGGAACTCCTCTATTTCTTTAGGATAAATATTTTCGCCTCCCCTTATTATCATATCCTTGATTCTTCCGGTAATCTTAAAGTATCCATGCTCATCAACAGTAGCTAGATCTCCTGTGTGGAGCCAACCATCCTTGTCTATTACCTGNCTGGTGGCTTCAGGCATCTTGTAATAACCCTTCATAACATGGTAACCCCTGGTACAGAATTCCCCNGGAACATTGGGGGGGCACTCCTTTCCGGTCTCAGGGTCAATAATTTTTGCCTCAACATGAGGGAAAACCTTTCCTACCGTTGATACTCTTCTTTCAATGCTGTCGTCTGTGGTAGTTTGAGTGCAGCCAGGTGAAGATTCTGTTTGTCCATAAACGATTGTAATTTCTTTTGCTCCCATTATATCAACAACATCCTGCATAACCTTTACAGGACATGGTGAACCAGCCATGATTCCAGTTCTTAATTTGGGGAAGGAGTAATTGTTAAACTCGGGATGTTCCAGCATGGCAATAAACATGGTTGGAACTCCGTGAACAGCTGTACATCCCTCTTTCATAATTGCATTCATTACCTTTAACGGGCTAAAATCTAAAGGAACCATTGACGTTGCATGAGTCACACTGGCCATTATGGCTAAAACCATACCAAAGCAATGGAAGAATGGAACCGGAATACAAAGCTTATCNTCCTTTGTAAACTTCATCCTGTCACCTATACATTTTCCGTTNTTGACTATATTAAAATGTGTAAGCATAACNCCCTTCGGGAATCCTGTGGTACCTGAAGTATATTGCATATTAACTACTTCATGTACATCAAGGGAGCTGTTTATTTCTTCATACTCTTTATCCGGCACCTCACCGCCCATATCATAAAGATCGCTAAACCTGTACATTCCGGGGCGTTGATCCTCCCCGATAAAGACTATATCTTTCAAGTAAGGGAGCATGGGCTCATTAAGCTGCCCGGGTTCACTGTCCTTTAAAGAAGGACAGAGCTGATTGATAATATTATAGTAATTTGAATCCTTCAGGCTCTCAATCATTACCAGACATTTTGNATCTGACTGACGCAATAAGTATTCAAGCTCAAAGATCTTGTAACTGGTATTTACAGTAACGAGAACTGCTCCTATCTTTGCCGAAGCAAAGAAGGTAATCATCCATTCNGGACAGTTGTTTGCCCATATTGCAATGTGGTCGCCTTTTTTAATCCCCATCTTTAGAAAGCCCTTGGCAACTCTCGTGGTTTCTTCATCGAATTCCTTCCAGGTTCTTTCATAGCCTGTATTTGGAAATTTTACACAAAGTCTGTCCGGGTATTCTTCGGCATTTTTCTTTATTAAGTCGCCTACCGTAATATGTATCAAGTTGCTCATATTGTTTTGCCTCCTATACTTTTTTCTTTCATTAATTATCTGCTTAAAAACAAAAAACCTCCGTCTCAGTTAAGAGACGAAGGTAAACTCCGAGGTACCACTCTAATTGACACAGTATATGTGCCCACTCATTCTGGCATCAATTAATGCCTCACAGTATAACGGCTGTTTCCGTATCAACCTACAATAAGCTTACGCTTACTTCAGCGATCCGCTCCGGAGCGAGATTCACGGTACTCTATGTCTGCACTTACACCATATGGCAGCTCTCTGTTATCATAGAATTAAACGCTACTATTCTCCTTCAACGCGTTTGTTCGAAAAATATAGTATTAAACTAATTATAGATATTGGGTTATTTTTTGTCAAGCCAAAAATAATATGTTTCATTTTAGCGCTAATTGCATATTAGTTTGGCAAGGTTGTCTCTTTAGGAAATCGGTAATGTGCAATTATGGGCGAATAATTCTCATGCCAGTAAATAAGCATATCGTTTTCCTGAGTATACGGTCCGCAGTTGTGGATTATATAAGGAACTCCATCTTTGTTTCTTACATCCGANATAATAGCAATATGCTCCATTGGATCATCGTAAACTACAATATCACCTGCTTGCCATTCCTTAAGATTTTCAACATCAAGAGGAATTACTTCAGTTGTAAGCGATGTAGCAAAACGGTCAAAAAACACGCGAAGATTCTTCACTCTGCGAAAATCTATATTGGGGTCGGGCCTGCCTTGAACCCTTGGATATAGCTCAGTATTATTACGAATATCCTCGTCTACCATATCTTTTAGAAGGTATCCAGCATTTTTAAACGCACGCCAAATAACATCGGTGCACACGCCTTCATGATCAGGAGGATAGCCTCCATCATAATATGCATCAGTATAACGGGGCTTGTTTTCAATATCCTTACGAGCACCCTCTACAATGTCTGCTAAATCATTAATTCCATCTTCATCTTGGTCAGAGGTGCATGTAATGCTTTCAATTATTAGTTCCTCACCTTCAGGGGTAGGCTTTGGCCTAGGCATAATAAAGCTTATAGGCTCGTCAGGCTGATACTCGTTTTCATATTCTTTTGGTGGATTATCAGAGTGGGAACATCCGCTTAACCCTGCCCAGACAGTTATGATCATAACCACTATTATAAGCAGTCGGTATTCTATTTTTCTCATAAGGCTCCCCCTTTTTTCTGTTATATAACATTTATATACTACTATGTACCCGACCGTCCAGGAATTATTCTACACTAACTGAACTATCCTTCGCAAAAGATGAACTCCTCATTTCCTAGAGTTATGTGGTCTTCATTTTGGACTATATTTTCTTTACCCGGGCATATCCTTTCGCCGTTAATAAATGTGCCGTTCTTAGAATTTATATCACATATAAAGTAACCCTCTGATGTCTTTAAAACTTCGGCATGGAGCTTTCCTATAGCAGGATTCTTGAGGCAATAGTCAACTTGCCCTTCAAGTCTTCCAATCATAAAGGGGAAGCTTTTTAAAAGTATTGTTTCGCTTGCGTTATCAACAATTCTTTTTAAGTGAGGAACCTTCAATGATCCAGCATTAAGCAGAACAGTACCCTCTTGGGGCGTTGCATCTCTTTTTTTCTCACAAAGATTTCTGGTAGGGTAATTATTGTTAGTTCTATGTACTTTACCTTCCCGTACTTCAGGTATGCCCCTTTGAACATTTCTATTTTGAGGCCTTATGGGGACTGAGAACCCCTTATATGCAAAATTATCTTCTGATGGCGTTACATTTACCCGTTTTTTTACAATGGTCCGTTCAACCTTATTGTCAAAGGTAAATAGCTTTGAATATATTAAATAGATAATTGCCCCACCAATTAGAACAAATCCAAATAGTGATAATAAAAAATCCGGGTTTGCAGGAGATAAAACCCCTGAGACAATTAATACCACACCAAATATAATTAATACCCCGATAGCCGAGAATAGTATTATGTATGATTTTGGAGGGTAGCATAGCTTCGTTGCAGTCTTCAACTCACTTTGGTTTTCTATTGATTTCTGTGTTAATCCCTCTGATAATAGGTTTTGTTTTTTATTTGCATTATTATCAGGATGAATGTTTGTTCTGGGCTCTTTGCTTCTTTCAGGAAACAAAGAAGTATCAAACTCCTTTTGTGCAAGCTTAATATCATCCATTTGTGTAGATGATAAAATGCGGCCNCTCCTGTTGCCGGTTCGTAATTTTTTAGTCTCTCCCTGTGATACACTCTCAATATTGTTTATCTGAGCCAAATAATCCTTTAATGAAGACAGGGTAAAGCCTTTTGCCTTTAACGCCTCTATTAGCTTTCTAACATAATTATCAGAGGGTTCATCTGCAAAGTTGATATCATTTACCACAAGCTTCAGAAGAAATGCTTTTAAACCCTTCAGCCCATATGACATTTTCATAGTCGGAAGATATGTAAACCCAAGCTTTAAATCCTGAGGATCAGCAAAAACAAGCTGACTGTCAAATACTATTCCGCCACTGTCCAACAGGTACTGTTCAAGATTATCTATTAAGTCAACTATCTGCTTTATTATAAAGATGAAGTCATCTCTATTTATCTTTCTTCTTTCAAAAAGCTTTCGCAGCGGAACAAGTGAGGTTACATCGTACTGTAGACAAACCTTGCCGTTTATCCTAGTATAATCCACCTTTAAAAGACCTCTTATCTGATTATTGGATATCATTTCTACCTGATAATTAATCAAATCATCTTCATTTGAGAAGGTGTAAATCATGAGATTCCTGCTCATTAAATGCTTATAATCGGGCACAAAGGGGGCGACATCTGTTGTTTCAATGCTGTCTGGCATTTGTGCAGAATTGACTGATTCAAATGCTGAAGAACTCTTTAATGCCGCGCCTTCTGTTTCTTCCTTCATTTCAATTATATTATACATTTGTAGGTCTCCTTTCTCAGACTTAGTCAGTTTTCTCATTTTTGGGGGATTCATATTCCCCATATCCCTTGATTAACCTAACCTCAATATTCATCTTTTCTAATTCAGATTTAGCACTGTTACACTCATTGATGGCAGATTCCCCGGTATTTTCAGGTATTACTACCACAAGGACTCGTTTTTCTTTTTTTATCTCGGCATTCTGAAGATTATTTACAGCCTCAAAATTCAGTAAGCTAGCTCCATGTTTTTTTATCTCCTTACTTATTGAACCTGGTCGTTGAGAGAATGTCTTGAGAAAAGGATTCAAGCTGAAGACATCATAGTATTCAATGGATCTGTCAGTTTTATTATAGACATAGGCATCAATTGCCGGATATTTGCTTGGGGTAGCAGCTGCTGTACATCCTTTTTGTGCTTGTTTAATAATCTTTTCCACCTCGCTTTTTTCAATGGTTTTGCCTCTTTCCCAATATTGCTTATTGTTATCACACCTTGTCCACAGACTTTCTGTTTCTTTTTTATCATCTTTATTCTTCCCAGATTCACCCCTGCCCCCTGTCCATGCTGTATATTTGACCCTATTCGATAATCTTATCTCTGATATCAAAGGAACTTTAATGGAGTAATAGACCACAAATTCTAAGGTTTCATCATCTCCGAAAACACTTGAATCCTTAAAATCTATTCCTTTAGTTCCATTCTTAATGCCAAGCTTGGTTGCCCCTTCACCTTTACCGGAACCTGTTCTGATGTCCAACTCCGTACTTAATAATCCTTTGGCAATTTGACAGATTAGCTTGTTATTTATCTCATAGTTAAGCTTTTGAGCGAAAATAGTACAGAACAGTTGAATTTCAGCCTTCGGATCCGATGCGATTTTTTCGATTACCTCAGAAACTTCAGAGAGATTATCTTTAAACTTATCCACTCCCTGTTCTATGTTGTCTAGAGTATTAACGTCAAGACCCTGGCTAGATATCCCCGACACTGTTTCATTAAATGAGGTAAGCGCATTTTTAAAAGTATCAAATTGTGTTGATAGCTTATCCTGTGCTTCCTTTGATGCCTCATTTATTTCTTCAGAATAATCCTTGAGACCGGAAAGATGATAGAAATAACTCATATTCCCAATTTTTCTTGTAGCCTCAATAAGAGAACTCTGCATTGTATTATAGATATAAAATATCCTTATAAAATAGGCTATGAAGAAAACAACAAGTATAAATACCGGCAGGACAATTGCTGTCTCGACAGTTATACTCCCCTTATTTTTCTTGGTTCTATTATTAGTATCCTTGGCACCATTCAACTGTAATCATCCCCGCATTATTCGTTGTTAATAGCTTCTTGGGTATAAACCAGGTATTAATGTCCAACTCAACCTTTATAAAAAGATAGGTATTATAATCATCAATAGTTAGATCATATTTTTTAGCTGCTTCCTGCAGATTTAACTGAATAAGGTCAGCAGTTCTCAAAGCTTTTGTTTCAGCCGGTACCGCTAACAGAAAAAGACGAAGATAATCTACATAATCCATCATTATTAATCTTGCTGTAATATTGTTTTTTCCACTTTCCTCGTCTTTACCGAAGACTTCTTCTATTTGCCCGCCAACAGAATCTATGCCCATCTTGACAATATCATTGCCAAGATTCTTTAAGCTTTTCTCAAGCTTCTTATATCCCGATGATTCGAAGATAAGCTTTCTTATTTCTTTTTTAAGTTCGCTTTTAAAATTCTGCAGTTTTTCCTGACTAAAACTCTTTATTTTTCCTGAAATACTATTGATTAGGTTTTCAACGCTTGACTTCAGGCTGGACTTGAAGCTGTCGAAATCTTCGAAGCTCAGAGAGCTGATAAAATCGGTACCAGCATTTGATAATATTGATTTTACATCGGCAGAAGTATCTTCCTCTGTCTGCCCAGGGAATTGGTCGATTTTATCCTCCAACTTAGCAAAAGTTTGGTCAATATAGCCATTGATTATCCCTGTCACTGACTCTTCAATGGCCTCAGATGTTTGTTGAATTGTTTCGTCGACCTTATCGGTAAGAAAATCCTTAACATCAGTAGTAAGAAACTCCATTAACTTTTCCATTATACCCGATGAATCAAGCTGCCAGGAGCTCTTAGTTTTTACCAGGGGCACAGGTTTTCCTTTCAGCAGGAGATCCACATCCAGATAGGACTCAGCCCCGGCCCAGGCAATAATAATCAGGTTTTTTACAATTGGTATACCAAATATAGTCCATCCAGAAATAGCTGTTGCTAGAGTGAGTGCTGTAGATACTTTTTCTGGAGAAGTGTAAATATGCAACAGATTAAATAATAGCCGGGCTGCAAACAAGCTTCTCTTCATGGCATTCACATTTGACTTCGCCTCTTTATTGCCGAATAATATGTACTCAGCTTCTGCCTTCTCATAAAATGTTTTATCTAAAGGCCTGTTGTACCCGATGTCATGCTCTAAACCATTTTTAGTTGTTTCGCACTTAAAGGCTGAAACTATGTATTCATTCATATACAATGATTCTAAAAGGCTTTCCATGTTACTGGATATAGAATCTTCAATATTTGTTGAAAACTCTTTCATGCGTTCCATTTCAAAATCATAGTAGTTCTTCTCTTCTTCATTTATATTTGATATACCCTCCACAGGCTTTTCAAATGGATTATTATTAGCTGTCTGAGTACCCTGAATTGTTTCTATAGCCCTTCCTATTTGTTCTAATACGCCATCAGAATGGGTGATCCCTTTTATTGACGGAATGATTTTAAACCTATCTTCGATGGTATTTTTGTCAGCATTGATTCCCTCATATTTGTCTTTAACCTTCTCATCCGCAGCTGCATTTTGGGCTATATCCCCTGCCCCTTTTCTAACTTTTTTTAAATCCTTATCATCCTTCTTTGGAGACTTGTCTGATTTTTTGTTTTCATACTTATTTTCAAACCAACTATCAAAGGCAGCTTTTTCAGTATTGTTTGCCTCAGGCTCCAGGACATATACAGGGACTTCGTAGATGCCTTTCATCTCACTAATCTCTTTTAAGTCATATAATGAAGATTTCAGATTCTTTATTTCTTCTGCCATTTTCTCATAACCCGAAAAGGCGCTATATGGCTTGGTCTGATTCTGAATATTTGTTTCAATGGACTTCATGTATTCTAGTTCATCTTCAAGCTTATCTCTCTCGGCATTTAGTAAATCTAAGCTATTTTTTACTGATTGCTCCCACGCCTTCAGTTTTATCAGGTTATTATTCAGTTTAAGCTTTACTGTATCAAAGGTACCTGCCTTAATTAATTTCATTTGTTTCTCAAGATCTCCTCCGACAGTTCCTGAGATTGCCCCCTCTTCCTTTTCAGCGTCATCTCCAAGCCTTTTTGCCTTGTTTTCAAGATCATCAAGCTTAGGATATATTTCATCAATTAATTTAAGAATATCCTCATGGTATATTATGTACTGGGATATATGATCCATTAAGCTGTTTAGCTGATCAATTGCATTCTGAAAGGAATTAATGGCAGCTGTGAGGCTTGAAGAAACTGATCCCAATGCTTCTTCATAGTCTGATTTACAGGCATTCAAGCTTTCTAACATAGGCGAAAAAGAATCAAATAGCTCTGTACATGATTTTTCCAGAGCGTTATATTCTATTTCCAATGCTGAAATCTCAGAAGAAATATTTCCCTGGTTTCCTTTGCCTTTATCAAGCATTTCCCGTTTCTCATCCAGCTTTTTTTTAACCTCATCTCTCTGGGCTGCTAATTTATCGTAGGTCTCCTTAGTATCAGCTATGGAATCATATAAGGATAAATAGTCTGACCTGGCACTGTCAACCAAATTAAGATTAGTATTTGCATTACCGATATGACTCTCTGCTTTTGATATATGTGACTGAGCTTCTTTCAGTTTTTTCTCCTTTAATGTTTGTTTGTTGGATTGCATGGGATTAAATTCATTTATCACTCCATTTATCATGCAGCTTATATTAACCAGATTATTCCGGATATCATTCATAAGCTTATCAACCGTAATCTTTTGCTCAATCAAATCCCCTTCCTTAATAAGGCCATCAATAACCTTTAGTTTTTCCACTAGTTCTGTAATAGCTGCTACCGGGGCACGGTACTTCATAAACTCTGCTACCTGCTGCTGAAGTACAAAGGGCTCACTGTAGTTATAAAAGGGGATGGCCTGTACGCTCTTAACCTGAAACCTGTATAGATCTGTTACCCCATCAACTGATGCATTTGCATTCAAGTTACGGCTCATAAGTTCATATATTTCTTCTTCCATTGCTTCAGTGCTCTGAGGGTATATTGAAAACAGGCCATATTGCTCCTTCAGCTGTCTGTCATAACCTGCTAGCATGGATTCGATGCAGGTTTTCAAGGCCGCCTTAGCCTGAGCTTTCGCCCAGGAAATTCTGGCAAGATCAACCATAATACAACTAAATGGAATAAGAACCGCAAGTATTATACAGATAAATACGGTAACACTGCCTCTAGACTTTAAAAACATAATCCTTTATTCCTTTACCAAATCATCTAATTTTTCTTTTAAAGGCTTTATTTTTTCTGTAAACTTCTTAAAGGTTTCTGTCTCCCTCACCAACTGATATACATAATCGGTTGTGTTGATCATATCTTTTGTATCATAGACATTAGATTTTGCTTTAGCCTCGAGGATAAGATAATCATTCAAGCCTATAAGCTTTAATAATGGCTCCGCAGGAGTAGTGTACTTTCCTGTGATGGTGATATGAATAACAGAAGGTATCCCGGGTCTGAAATCTACAATGATTTCTTTTTCTTCCTCTTTTCCTGTATGATCCTTGTATGGTTTTAGAATCCCGGTTGACTTAGCATTATCCTTTATGTAACCGAAAGCTGTTAATTCCTTCTGACTGTTTTCCCATAACTTCAGGTGCCAGTATATTTCGCGATTCTCATATGTTTCTTTTTTATAGACTCCACTTTCAAGCTCATCAACTGGAAGAGCTTTATATCCCCACTCCCTTGCCAGACTCATGGCCATTTCGTCGGCATAGCTTTGCAGCAGAGTTTTTTCGTAAAGAATTATAAATATAAATACACATAACAGAACACTGGCAAGAATTACAGGTATTAATATGGCACATTCAACCGTTGAGCTTCCTTTGTCTGAATTTAAGAATTTCTTCATTTCGTTACTCCATTTAACTACATTACTCTTCCCAGCTCCACAATAACCGGAGCAACACATATCAAAATTACAGCTATCAGCATTATTGCAAGTGGTAGCATTAACTTGGAGGAAGCGGTTTCACCTAATTGCTTGGCTGTACTCTTTCGCATCTCCCAGCATTCAGTGCCCATTCTTTTTAATTCAAACAACATTTGACCTCCGCCCAGTTTCATATTCTGACGCAGGATGCTGACAAAGTTTGTAATCTGCTTAACTTTACAACGCTCTGCAAAAGCTGCATAGGCCTCATGTTCAAACTCTCCGGCATTAATATCTGTCATTACCGTACGCAGCTCCTGATATAAGGCGGAGTTACAGTCCCCCTCCTTTGTAATGCGCTCTATTGCCTGTCTTACTGTTAAGCCTGCATTAATTAAAAGTACCAGCTTGCTTAAAAAGCCCGGAAAGTCTCTTTCTAACTGAAATTTTCTTTTTTTATACTGACTGTCAATGCTTTGATCAGCTAAGAAGATCATTCCTATAGCCGATATGGGTATCAGAATAAAAGCACTGTAATCAAAATCTCCTAGCATGCAAATTATTGAACCGACTATTATTCCCAGAAACATGTGAAATACTTTTGATGACCAGTGAACCTTTGTATAATAGGCTATATACTTACTACCATGAAGCATTACAAGCTTTTGATTAAGTTTTGTTTGGTACTTTCCTCCACCTGAAAGTTTCAACGTCTCAACTATTCCTAAGCATCCTGGCAGAAAAGCTTTGTAGGAATAGTCTTTATTATCCAAATCATCAAAAAAGCCCTGGTATTTTTTCGAGCTTATGGCCTGAAAAACTGCATATATCGATATATTGAGAAGCAAAATAAACCCGCAGATATAAGTCATATTACACCTCAATATCCATTATTTTTCGTGCAATTATAAGCCCCGAAAAAACTAAAATCAAAGCTATGGTCATAACCACTCTTCCATATAAGGTTGTCATAAGTGGATCCATAAAGCCTGACCCGGTTTCCTTGAGCATAATCACCATAGCGAAGGGCATGACACTTAAAATCTTATTTTCCAGCTTTTTTGCCGCAAGAAGGTTATCTATTTCCTGTCTCATTTCGATCTTTTCACGAATGATTTCGGTAGAATTTTTTATTACCTCTACAAGATTTACTCCTGCACGTTTTGAAATCATTATTACATCAGCAAAGTTTTTTATATCTTCAATTTCAGAGCGCAGGGCTAAATCATAGAAAGCCTTCTCCACCGGTTCGTTCATTAATACCCTTTGATTCATAATTTCTATTTCAAGCATGATATCACAGCTATTGTCAGGATATATTACTGCCATGGATTTTTGAGTTTCTATAAGAGCCGTCTCAAAGGATTTTCCCACTGACAAAGACACTGACAGAAAATAAAGCATATCTTTAAACTGAAGACTCAGATCCTCCTTTTTCTTTCGAAGTAATTCCCGTTTTCTGATGGGAATATATGAAAAACCAGCTAAGGAAAATATGGCTGACAAAACTACATTTTCATAAAAGAGCATGCCTATTGCAAAGAAGACTCCCATAGCAAGAAGAAGTGTCAGGGCAAGCTCATCAGGCTTCATGACATAGACCTGGTACTGCGGGAGATTCACATTTTTCTCATTACTAAAAGGCAGTACAGCTTCTGCCGGTTTAGAAGTGATATAATTTTTAATACTAATAACATTCTCCTTCTTCAAGGCTAATTCCTCTCCTTTTTGACTTTATAGTGTTTACTATTTGGTTTTTTGTACGCTGAAGACAACCTGAAACCCTGCCATTCTCATCTTCTCCTGTTTCTTCAAATTCAAAGATCCGGTTTAATTCTATCTCTCCATTCTTATATTCCAGAACCTCAGAGATTTCTAAGACTCTCCTGCTGTGATCCCTCAGCCTGGACAGAAAGATAATTATGTCTATGGCTGAAGCAATCTGCTTCTTAATTGCCTCAAGGGGAATTGGAGCTGCCATAAGAACCATGGTTTCAAGCCTTGACAGCATATCCCGTGTCGAGTTAGCGTGCCCGGTTGACATAGAACCATCATGTCCTGTATTCATTGCCTGTAGCATATCTAATGCCTCCTTGCCACGAACCTCCCCGACAATTACTCTTTCAGGGCGCATACGAAGTGATGTTTTTATCAGAGCATTAATGCCTATTTCACCCTTACCTTCAGTATTTGCATTACGAGTCTCCATCCGGGCAATGTTTTTTATGGAATGTAGTTGCAGCTCGGCCGAATCCTCAATTGTAATAATTCTTTCATCTTTGGGAATAAGTGATGAAAGTGCGTTTAAAAATGAAGTTTTCCCGCTTCCTGTGCCACCACATATAAAAATATTNTATTTTGCCTTTACCAGCTTCTCTAAGAAAGAAGCCACTTCTGGTGTTATGGACTCATATCGTATCAGATCCTCAATCGTCATCGGGNTCTCAGGGAATTTTCTTATAGTGATCAAAGGTCCGTTCAGTGCTATTGGTGACAATACCACATTCACCCGGGAGCCATCCTCGAGCCTGGCATCCACTACCGGATTAGCTTCATTTACACTCCGATTTACCCGGGCTACCATATTCTGAATAAGATCATCAAGCCTTTCTGGGCTTTCAAATACTATCTCTGTCTCTTCAATGACTCCGTTTCTTTCTACAAATATTTTGTNAGGTCCGTTTACCATTATTTCAGTAATGTCCGGATCTTTTATAAGAGGCTCTAGAACATCATTTCGGCGCATCTGATTAAATATGGTATCAATAATAGTTTTTATTTCTGAGACGCTAAAGCAGCTTGTCAATTTTTTAGAAAAGCATATTTGCTCAATCTGTTCCAATAGTTTTTCATCAAAATTCTCTGCATTGTAATTCAATGTGGAATCTAGGCACAGTGCAATTTCTTTTCTAACTTCTTTAATCACCTGATTAATATCTGCCATTTTTCTTCCTCATCATTTTGTAGTATACTTTCAAACTGTTAACTTTCCTTGAAGTCACCTGTTTCATGCGATACCCTTATATAGCACTTAAATAGCAAGACATATCGTACCCTTAGCAATTACCAATAGCCTCTTTAAGCTGTGAAATATAATACTGTGAAGGCGGGAAAAGCCCGGAGCTTTCAAAATCCCAATATGGTAAGGTTAAGGTGCTAAAACCCTCAATACAGTTGTTTGCATGCCTTTGTCCATTTGCTGCCGGAGATATACAGAATACCACTTTATCCTTTAGTGCAATCTTTTCATCTTCTTCATAGCCAATAATAACAGCACTGATTCTTTTCAACCTTTCTATAGATGTTGGATAGTTCAAGCCGGTAATATATACCTTACTTGCCTCCTTTAGAAGAAAAGAGGTAATTAAATCATAGGTAAAAGCCTTAGAAATAATTGTCTGCCATGATGAATACTGATTCTTGAATATATTGACCAGCGTAGATATTTCCTCTTGCGACAGCTTCTTAATATCATCCGGATTATTATGACCTTTCATAAAAGAAATGCCGGTGGTCATATCAGTTGAAAAGCATGCTTCGGTCTTTAAATATAAATTGTCTTTTTTAGACTTTATGTAATAGAGTAATTCACTTAATCCTCTGTCATTATTGCCGGAAAAGAATAAATCGGTATTTGAGAATTCATCCAGATTAAGATAGATTATCTTATCGCCCTCTGAAGCCTTATAATAAGCCAGAGCCTGGGCAAATGGATTAAATGCATCGCTACCATCAGCATAAAACACTGTTGTTATCTTCCCTGACCCTTTCTCATGATATAAATATCCGGGAATTTTTTCAGCACATACTGAGAGAATTTCTTTGAGTATGCTTTCTGCAGGAATATACTTATTGATGCTTTTTACCTTCTCAGGCAAAAAGCTTCCTGCACAGTCTCTTAAAAGCAGAATACTATTATTTGATTCAATACTGCCAAGCTGGCGGTAAAATTGTGCAGAGATAACTACTAAATCAGCGTCCCCCATTTTATTAACCCACTTTTTAAAGGCCTGCGGCTCTGTAAATAGCTCCAGCGAAAGATGGGGTATGCTCTTATGTAAATATGCACTTAACTTTTTAAGNAATAATGTATCTGCATCGGCCAAAGCCAGGCTAACCTGTGCCATATTATCACTCCGTATATGTTTTTATTTTCTTTATATTACATATTTTACTATAAATTAAACTTATTGTCTACTAATTTTTGGTATATCCTTGATTCGTAATATATGAGCGGTAATTGCGAATAATAAAAAAACACCCAAACATTCTTGATAAAATGTTTAGGCGTTTATATACTTCAAGCTTCTAGCTAAATCTCATTAAAGAACCATTTAAGAGCTCTTTGGATGTTGGCATCCCAGTATTCCCAGTCATGCTGGCCCGGGCCCTCCTCATAGGTCAATTCAATGCCATATTTTTCAGCAGCGGCCTTAAAGCTTTGATTTAAAGGATATATATAGTCCTCGGTGCCACAGCANTGAAATAGTCGAGGAAGTTCNTTTTTTCTGTTCTGAAGTTTTTCCATAAGTCCTATAAGATTATAATCGGAATCAAGGAATTCTTCCTTAGAGCCAAAGATTGATTTCGTCATTAGTTCAAAATCTGAATCAGAGATATCATCAAGATTACAGGATAAGTCGAGGGCTCCCGACAGACTTGCAGCAGCAGAAAACATATGGGGATTTCTTAAGGCGATCATAAATGCACCGTATCCTCCCATTGAAAGCCCTGCTATATAACTATCCTCTCTTTTTGAGGAGATGGGAAAATTGGTGGTAACGAAATCAGGAATTTCCTTGGACACATATGTATAATAATCAAGACCATATTTCATATCTGCATAGAAGCTTCTGTTAACATTTGGCATTACAACTGCCAGATTATATTTCTCGCAATATCGTTCAATGCTGGTTCGGCGCATCCATCCCGAATGATCGTCAGAAAGTCCATGAAGCAGGTAAAGAACCGGAAAGCCTTGCATCTTTAGTTCATTTTTTCGGATTTCATCCCCCATGGATGTTTTGGGAAGAAGAATGTTGAGCCCCTGCATCATCTGCAATGCTTCTGATTTAAAACTGCATTGTAAAAAAATCATGATTCAACCTCCGACATTATTATATGTGTTTTTATTATGAGAATTTCAGCTTCGATGTCTCTGATTTAATACTCTTTTCATAGAATTATACCACAATAGATTAATGCTTAAGAAAAAAGCAGCTGTCACATGCTCATGGTATNTAAATCGTACGGAGTCTCCTGATATACATAGTAGTTTAACCAGTTTGCAAACAACAGATTTGCATGACTTCTCCACTTTACAATGGGATCATTCTCAGGATTATTTTCCGGGAAATAATTCGCAGGGACATCTATATCTAAACCTTTTGCTATGTCACGTTCATATTCATTTTTTAATGTCTCGGGATCATATTCTGAATGACCTGTTACAAATATCTGTCGGCCATTTTTGGATGCGACAATATATACTCCCGTTTCTGGCGATTCGGACAGAATTTTCAAATCAGGTATTTTCTCTATGTCCTCTTTTCTGACCTCGGTATATCGGGAATGAGGAACATAAAAAACATCGTCAAACCCTCTGAACAGTTTAAAATACTTCTCATTTACTGTGTGGGGAAATACTCCGGATATCTTTCTTGGCAATGGATGCTTCTTTATTCCATAATGATGGTAAAGTCCTGCCTGAGCACCCCAGCAGATGTGAAATGTTGAAAAGGTATGGGTTACACTCCAGTCCATTAACTGTTCAAGCTCATCCCAATAAGCTACCTCTTCAAACTCCATTGTTTCAACTGGCGCACCAGTAATTATCAAGCCGTCAAATCTCTGATCCTTAACATCGTCGAAGGTCTTATAAAATAGCCTAAGATGCTCCTTAGGAGTATTTTTTGATTTGTAGGTTGCAGGATGAAGCAGCTCAACATCAACCTGCAGTGGGCTATTTCCTATTAGCCTGAGAATCTGAGTCTCAGTAATTATTTTGGTAGGCATCAGATTCATTATAGCTATCTTTAAAGGTCGTATATCCTGTGATTTCGCCCTTTCTTCACTCATAACAAATATATTCTCATTTTGAAGGGTTTCATAAGCAGGAAGATTATTTGGTATATTTATGGGCATGTGTTCTACTCCTTTAATGCTTTTCAGATTTCACATATTGCGTATTATACGATGGCTTCAATTAGCTGAGTATAGTATCAGATATTATCTCACTTACTGTGGGATGGGGAAATACAAATCTGTCTGTATCCATTATTGTCATTTTAGATTCAATCATCATTGCTGCACTATGAATAATCTCAGAAGCATAGCTGCTTATTATATGTATCCCAAGAATTCTTTGAGATTGATTATCATAAAGAACCTTGCATATTCCGTCCCGGCCTTCATTTTCAGCCATAAACCTGCCATTATACCGCATGGAAAGCTTCTTGACCGAATAATCCAGACCCTTTTTCTTTGCAGACTCTTCAGTTTCTCCCACACCTGCCACCTCAGGATTAGTATAGATAACTGAAGGAACTGCATCATAATTTATTATGTCTTCATTACCCAGAATAGTGTTTATACAGGCCTTTGCCTCTCTGTATGCTGTGTGAGCCAGCATGGATACACCGTTAACATCACCTGCAGCAAATATGCCTGGGATATTTGTTCTGCCGCAGCTATCAGTCTTAATTCTGCCTTTTTCAAGCTCCACTCCGATTGCTTCAAGGCCAAGCTCGCAGGTAGCAGGTCTTCTGCCAATTGAAAGAAGAGCCTTATCTGCCTCAATTGTGAATAATTCACCGTCTGACTCATATGTGACTGAGCCCGGCTCAACCTTCGTTACTCTTGAGCTTAGCTTGAATTGGATACCCTTTTTCTGATATTCCTTTAAGAGAAAATCACCGATTTCTCTGTCAATAAAACCGCCTATATAATCCAACATCTCAATAACAGTAACCTTACTTCCGGCTGAATTATAATAGGAGGCCATTTCTAGGCCGATTACCCCTCCACCTATTATCACCAGAGAAGCCGGTACCTCCGCCAAATCCAGAATACTCCGGTTTGTCAGTATATATCCTGCATCAAGCCCCTCCTGCACTCCCGGAATTGGTGGGATAACAGGAACAGATCCTGTAGCTATCAAGATTTGTTTTCCTTGATAGGTCATATCTCCCGCCTTAATATTGAAGGAATCTCCGGTCTTCCCAAGTATTTTAGCTTTTTCATTTACTATCTTCACATTATTTGCTGTAAGCTTGGCCTTGATGCCTGCTGTAAGGATTCTTACAACCTTATTTTTTCTTCTTAATACCGCAGAGTGATCAAATGATACATTATCAGCCCTTACTCCATACCTTTCACCCTGCTTTGCATTGTCATAAAGCTTAGCAGAGTAAAGAAGAGTCTTTGACGGAATACAGCCTTCGTTAAGGCACACCCCACCTAATGAGCTTTTCTCTATAAGAAGTACATTAAGGCCTTCCTGGCCTGCTCGCTCTGCGGCAAAATAGCCGGCTGGGCCTCCTCCAATTATGATTAAATCAAACATTTCGTTAACCTCAATTTTAATATGCACTTTAAATTAGATTCTTTTCAAACAGATAGATAAAACTTGCATGNCAATTCATACAAGTTCATTAGGATAAAAATGAGCAGATCTGTAAGCCGGGTTCTGTCTTGAATGATCATCTGTCTATGCCTTGTATTACTACAAGGCTTTAGCCACCTCTAAGGAACAGACGGGCAGCCTTATCGTTCCTTGTCACGGTGTTGCTCCAGGTGGGGTTTACATAGCACCCATCGTCGCCGTAGGGTCGGTGAGCTCTTACCTCACCTTTCCATCCTTACCATGCCCGGGTCGGAGGTGAAAAGAAAGACCTTTCATCTCCAACCTGAAGCATGGCGGTTTATTTCTGTTGCACTATCCTTGAAGTCGCCTTCACCGGGTGTTACCCGGCACCTTTGCCCTATGGAGCCCGGACTTTCCTCGTACGCAGCCTTTAGGCATTGCGTCCGCGACCATCCGACCTACTCATATTATCTGTATCAAGTTATTTTACATTATTAACAGAACATCGTCAAATGAAAGAACAGGAAAGTTTGTGTCAAGCAATCGTGGGCAATTTATTTATTTTTCCAATAGTAAGAATATACCAGTGTTCTAATGGACTATATTTAACCTTGTTTACCGCATTTAT